>JAAIGE0100837723.1_pt1 | contig 28495 bp, 26 predicted proteins | sample 6487951 | NCBI WGS metagenome assembly JAAIGE01 (sample SAMN13974128, study PRJNA590717) | phyllosphere metagenome | biome: tomato field; feature: multiple bacterial spot infested tomato fields; material: tomato leaves; isolation source: leaves from tomato fields | host: Solanum lycopersicum ...
CATGCAGGCGCTGTTCGAGAAGCTGGCGCTGGAGATGATGGATTACTACCTGGGCGACATCATCCGCGAAACCGGCAAGATCGCCTTCGCCGGCGGCTGCGCGCTGAACGTCAAGCTCAACCAGAAGATCATCGCCCGTCCAGAGGTCAAGGAACTGTTCGTTCAGCCGGCTTCCGGTGACGCCGGCACTTCCGTTGGTGCCGCTGCCTACGTTTCCCACAAGCGTGGTGTGCCCGTGGAGAAGATGGAGCACGTCTACCTCGGCCCGGCCTATTCCAACGAAGACGTCATTGCCGCCTGCGCCCGCCACCCGAATGCCCCGAAATGGCAGAAGATCGACGACATGCCGCAGCGTATCGCGCAGATCATGGTCGATGGCAACCCGGTAGCCTGGTTCCAGGGCCGTATGGAATTCGGCCCGCGTGCCCTGGGCGGTCGTTCGATCATCGGTTGCCCGAGCATTCCCGGCGTGGCCGATCGCATCAACGAACAGATCAAGTTCCGCGAGCGCTGGAGACCCTTCTGCCCATCGATGCTCGACACCGTCGCCGAGCAGATGCTCAAGGTCGACCATCCCAGCCCGTTCATGACCTTCACCTTCGAAGTCAACGACGAGTGGAAAGAGCGCGTCAGCGAAGTCGTCCACGAAGACGGTACCTCTCGCGCGCAGGTGCTCAAGCGTGAATACAACCCGCGCTGGTACGACCTGATGCTGGAATTGGAGAAACTTACCGGCAACGGTGTATCCCTGAATACCTCGCTCAACCGCCGTGGCGAGCCGATGATCTGCTCACCGACCGATGCTCTGAACATGTTCTTCGGCTCTGATCTGCAGTATTTGATCATGGAAGACATTCTGGTGGTCAAGGATGGTGTCGTCGCGCCAAGCGTCAAACTGTCCGGCAGCGTGGAATCGTAGGGTTGACTGGCAGTCAGGCAAGCTTGAAGGCGCTGCTGTTCAACGACACGTCTTCGGAGGGTCACCACGGCTGCCATTTGGTGATGCAGCAGATCTACATGCTCGCCGAGCAGGCTGGCATGGAGATTCTGCGCTCCTGCCCGATGCACCATGACTGGCAGACAGATGATCAGCTGCAAAGCGACATCCGCGCGGCTGATATCTGCCTGGTCAACGGCGAAGGCACCATGCACGACGATGCGCCACTGGCCCTGCGTTATGGGGCTCTGGCGCGGTATTGCCAGGAACATGGCGTGCCGTGTTTTCTGATCAATTCGGTTTGGCAGAACAATGTTCGGCTCAATGCCGATGCGCCTCTGTTTACCCGCATATTCGTGCGAGACGTGCTGAGTCAGGCCGCGCTGGATGAGATCGGCGTGTCGGCCGAGGTGGTTCCGGATCTCACGCTGTCTTATCGGTACCAGGGTGATACCACTGCTCGTCAGGGGCTGCTGATCAATGGCAGTGTACTCACGGAGCGCTTGCGTGAGGCATGGCGTATCAGCTGCGCCAATCCCCGGTTGCGTTATGTCAGCATCCGCACCGTTGCACCCCTGCAATTGGGGAAAGGCTTTGATATCTATCTACGCAAGAATCTACGCAAACGGCTGAAGGCCTATCGGCGTATCGCGGCCAGTTATCTGCATCGCTATCCAGCCGAGCTGCCCACTTCCCTGATCGACAGGCTGCGCTGGCGCCACGCCGTGCTCGCTCCGCTTCGCTTTCTCGCTCTTTTGCGCCGTTCGGAGGGAGTGGTCACTGGCCGTTTCCATCTGGTGACCTTGTGCCTGGTCACCGGAACCCCGTTCTATGCCATCCCCTCGAATACACACAAGATCGAGGCCTTGCTTCGACAGGTCGGGTTGGTCGAGCGCCTGCGCCTTTCTTATGAGCAGGCTGTTGCTGATGCGCACTGCATCGCGTTCAGCGAAACAGAGCAAGTGCTTGTCGAAAACTTCCTTCACGTGGCTCGCCGTCAGGCCGACGCAATGTTCGCCCAGATGGCTCAAATTGCTCGAGATCAACGCGTTTCGCACTAATGCGCTGAGCTGCACCCTTGGGTTTTCTACGTGACCGATCGGTCAGAAAATCGTGCCGTGCGCCGCCCGTCAAATACATTGAACCATGCTGATTCATGCATCTCCGACCTCAATGGTCGAGGTTTCGCCTGCTCTGATTTTTAGGCTTTGACGTCTGATTTCGGGCTGCAGTCGATGCGACGACTTTCACGGGTAATTGCCCGCACCTGAATCGTTGCCGTGATGAGAGTTGGATCAATGAATACTAATAATATGAGCCAGGCCTGGGTGCTGCAGATCTGCCATGGCTATGAAGGCCCGTTTCTCGATTGCGCTCGCCAATATGCGGTACTTTTCGCCGATACGCCCTACAAGGTCCTGACGGTCTACCTGAGTGGTAAATACGATGCTCAGGTAGAGGCGGGGTCCGCCTCCGATGAAGTGGTCTTTCTCGAGTACAGCAGCAAGGCCCTCAAAGGGCTGAAGCTCGGCGCGATCCGCGCCATTCGGCGGCTGGTTGCCGAACGTAACTTTGCACTTTGCATTGCTCACCGCTCCAAACCGGCCTATGTGGCGATGTTGGGGAGCACGCTGCCGGTCATCGGTATTCACCACGCCTTTGGCGATTACCAGCGCAAGTCGCGTCAGCTCTTCGCCAATCTGTTCCGCAAACGGCTTTATCTGTTTGGTGTGTCGGACGCAGTACGCGATGACTTGCGCGCCTGCCTGCCAGGCTGGCCACAGCAACGCATCCAGACGCTCTACAATCGGATCGATCTGGAGGCCGTGCAGTCCGAGCAGTTATCACGTTCAGCCGCTCGCCAGGCACTCGGCTTGCCGGGGCAGGCCTGGGTAATCGGCAATGTGGGCAGGCTACACCCTGACAAAGATCAGGAAACGCTGATCCGTGCTTTCGCCGATGCGTTGCCTACCCTGCCGGCAGATAGCCTGCTGGTGATCGCCGGTGAAGGGCGCCTCGAAGGCAAGCTCAAGGCGCTGGTCGGTGAGCTGGGTATCGGGGAGCGGGTTCGTTTTCTGGGGCAAGTGCCGCAAGCGCGGCGCTACTTCAAGGCCTTCGACATGTTCGCTCTAAGTTCCGATCACGAACCCTTCGGAATGGTGCTGCTGGAGGCCATGGCAGCGGGACTGCCGGTGGTTTGCAGCGATTGTGGTGGCGGACGGGAGGTCGTTGGAGCGCGCGGGCAGTTGTTCACGTTCGGTGATTGGCATGCGCTGTCGGCGAGTCTGCAAAACGTCGCTTCGGCTCAGCAAGGAGACTTGGAGCAGCTTCGTGAAGACATGCGCGGATGGTTGGAAAGCCGCTTCGTTGATTCCGCTGTGATACCAAGATTTTTTGATACCTTGTCCACCTGGCCGGCGTGCCGTCTGTGAAAGCGGATGCGCGCAGTGATACGCCCTTGGTGAGCGTAATCGTGCCCTGCTACAACTATGCGGCTTATGTAGGTGAATCGTTGCGTAGTGTTCTGGAGCAGGACTACGAGGCAATCGAGTTGATCGTGATCGATGACGGATCGACCGATGACAGTGCAGCGCGTATCGAAGAGGCGCTGAGGAGCTGGCGTGACTATCCGGCGTTGACGCGTGTGGAGTTCATTCGCCAATCCAATCAAGGCGTCAGCGCCGCGCTGAATCAGGGGCTGCAGGTTGCGCGAGGTGAGTTCGTTGCGACTTTCGATGCGGACGACATCATGGTTGCCGGGCGCATAGCGCGACAGGTGGCCTATCTGGTGGCTCATCCGCAGGTGGGCTGCCTGGGTGGTCGAGCGCTGAGAATCGACCAGGCCGGTGACGTGCTACCGAAGAAGGACAAAGCTCGAAGCGTACGGCGCTATGACTTCGCTCAGGCACTGGCGCAAGCGCTGGTGGTCGGGGGGAATCTGGTCATGTACCGTCGCGAAGCGATGCTCGCAGCCGGAATGTATGATCCGCAACTGCGGGTACAGGATTTTCAGATGACGCTGAAAATCGCTCATGCCGGTTACCATGTCCATGTAACTCCCGACGCCGTGACCCTCTATCGCAAGCACGAGGGTGGCCTATCGCGCAATTACCTCGCCGAGTACCGATACGGCATGCAATTGCTGGATCTTTATCGAGATCATCCGGCCTACGAGTCTGGCAAGGCTCGCTTGCTGGCCAAGATACTCGGCCCCGCAGTCACTCAGGATAAACGCTTTGCATGGAGCCTTTTCGCACAGATCCCGTTGCGACAGTGGGACCGTCAGCTTTTCAAACGTTTCCGGCACCTGTTGTTGAAGTGGGGCGCTGAACGGTCCAGCTGAACTGAGCGCGGTACCGGGTGTTATGCCTGGTAAGAATCAATTCGAGCTACCGACCATAAGCTGCAAAAGTGATGGTCGGACCTGTGGATGAATGAACATGGTACAAATGCCTGAGGGCAGTACGCTGGCTGTTGGCAAGCGTAAATATCTGATCCTTGATGGGATAAGCGGCGTGCCTCTGGGGCGCGAGTTGTTCGAGGCCTTCCTCGAAGCGGGTGTGCCGGCCGTGCATTGGGATGCCTTGCGTCAAAAGCCACGCCGCTGGTACAGCCTGAGATCGGCGTTGCACAAAGCGCGTAACAAGGCAGATGAGCACGATGGGTTTTCACATTTGCCGCGCCTGCCGTTGGAGCCGCTGCGCAAGCTGTTGTGCGATGAGGCGCCCACGCATGTGCTGGTGGTCGGTTTTCTCTACAAACACTACGACATCGCTCAGGTGGCAGGCATGGTGCGTGATTGCGGGGCACGCTTCATGCTGTACGACACCGATAGTTGCAACCTCTACTCCAAGCGACGGGAGTTTCTCTATTTCATTGGCCAGGAACTGCCTCGCTATGATTTGCTTTTCTCGTTTTCCGAAGTAACTACGCGTTTCTTTCGTGACACTCTTGGGCTCGATGCACAGCACTTGCCTTTTGGTGCGGTGATCTTGCCGCAACGGCCCCGTGAGCCTGAGCGCGATGTCCTGTTCGTTGGCAGTGCCGATTTGCGCAGGGTTTTTCTGTTGGAGAATATCCGTGAGCATCTGGTCGTGCGTGGTAATCGCTGGCGTCGTAACAACGACCTGATGTCTCACGAGTTGCAGCAACGAGTGGATGACCGAGCCGTCTGGGGAGAGGAGCTACTGGAGCTGCTGCAGACATCCCGTATCGTGCTCAACATCACCCGCTCGGATTTTCATGGTGCGGAAACCGGCGTGAATCTGCGTATCTTCGAAGCGATATCGGCTGGCTGTTTCCTGCTGACCGACTACTGCGAGGAAATAACTTCCTTGTTCACGCCTGGTGAGGAGATCGAGGTGTTTCGCTCCAGGACCGAGCTCAAGGACAAGGTCCGTTATTATCTGGCCAACCCCGCAGAGCGTGAGCGCATCGCGCACAATGGTCGGGCCCGTTTCCTCGAGCAGCACACTTGGGCGAACCGTGTTGCGCGCGTCCTGGCCTGCGCTTAATGCAACCTGGATTTCCTGATTCCGAGAAATTTCATGACTGATTCATCTGCAACGTCGCCCGTGTGGTTTGACGTGGTAATACTCAGCTTCGCCAAAGACGCGGCTCTGCGTCAGGTCACCGAGCATTGCCTGGATACGCTGCTGGCATCCGAAGACCCGGAACGGATTCAGCTACGTATCTGGGTGCTCGAGTCCAATGCTCGGGCGCCGGCCTATGCTCAGCCGGGGGTTACAACGCTCTATCCCGAGGGGCCCTTCAACTACCACGCCTACATGAATATCGGTATCCGCGAAGGGCGGGCGCCGTTCGTGGCCATCTGCAACAACGATCTTTCTTTCCATCCCGGCTGGGCTTCGGAGTTGCTGCGGGTGTTCGAACAGGATCCGAGCGTGAGCAGTGCCAGCCCGGCCTGTTCTCTGCATCACCCGAGTAATGGCTTTGCACTCAACAGCGGTATTTATCCAGGCTATGGCGTGCTGAGGGAGATTTCAGGTTGGTGCCTGGTATTTCGCCGCTCCATCCTGGATGTGATTGGCGCGCTGGATGAGCGGTTCTTCTTCTGGTACGCGGACAACGACTATGCGCTGACACTCCAGTCCAAAGGCCTGCAGCACGTGCTGGTTACCTCCTCGGTCGTCGATCATCTCGATAGCCGTACGTTGCGTACCCATACGTCGGCTCGTCAGTGGCTGATGACCAAGCGGGCCAAATACACCTTCGAGGAAAAATGGCTTGGCCGCAGTTCAGGCTATCTGTTGCGCAAGAAACTCAAGTTGTACCTGAAGTTTCCACTCTATTACCTAGGGCTCAAGAAAGTTAAATGAGCAATCATCTTCCGGGGTACCAGGCTTGATTTCCGTCGTCATCTGCAGTGCACAGCCCAAACGTTTACAGGCAGTGGTTTGCAACATCGAGGCTACGATCGGTGTTGAGCACGAGTTGATCGCCGTGGACAACAGTGTTGTGAGCCGAGGCATCTGTGCGGTCTACAACGAGGGCGCTGCCAGGGCGCGTTATCCGTTCGTTTGTTTCGTGCATGAGGACGTCGAGTTCCTGAGTCAGGATTGGGGTGTGCGTGCGCTCGCTCATTTCTCGCGCGACGAGACGCTGGCCCTCATCGGGCTGGCGGGAAGTCGCTACAAGGCGGCAACACCCTCCGGTTGGCACAGCGGTGATGACGACGACCTGTGCATCAACGTGCTACACGGTGCGTCGAGAGAAAGCTCCAGCGCGGCCTTCGCCAAACCAGCCGACAGCGGCTCGGCCAACTGTGTACCGGTCGTTGCGCTGGACGGGGTCTGGTTGTTCGCCCGTCATTCGGCATGGGCCGAAACGCGTTTCGATGAGCGGCTGGAAGGCTTTCATTTCTATGACGTCGATTTCAGCCTGCGTGTCGCTCGACAGGGCAAGGTTGCCGTTGTCTACGATATCGAGCTTCTGCACTTCTCTCTGGGTAGCTTTGGAGACGCTTGGGCCAGGCAGGCACTCGGCTATGCCGATATGGCACCGTTGGCGCTGCCGTTCTCCTGTTATACGGTTTTGGGCCCCGGGCGAGGGCGCCGCAAGGAGGAAGCCGCAGTGCGTTACTGGTTGCGGTTGCTGAGAAGAGCGTGTTTGCCGTGGGGCTTGCGGATTCGCTGGCTGCGGGCTGTCGGTATTCTGCGCTACCCCGCACAGTGGCGAGTTGCGCTCAAGTTTCTGCTGCGTTGATGATTTCGGTGTAGCGAAAGCAGAACGCCCCAAGGATGTAATCGGCGAGCTCACGGGTGTCGATGGGGACATCGGCGAGTTGTGCCAGTTCGTCGGCGTCGGAAAAGCTGGGCAAGCCATCGGTCATCAGGTTCAGACTGTTTGCCCGGTACAAGGCGCAAGGTACGCCGAACAGCGTTGCTTCAAACAGGCTGGTTGTGTTGAACCCGACGGCCAGATCGTAATGTTCGGCACGCAGCGCATGCGCAAGGGTCGGGCTGTCGTCGAGCGAGGCGCTTGATGGCAAGGCAGCCATCAGTGTCGCGTCTCCGACGAGCAGCGGATGCAGGCGCACCGTCAGCCGATAGCGCGGAGCCAGCGAAGCCAGCAGATGGAGCAGCCCGATGCTGTCGTCCACATAGCGTTTGCCTGGTAGCACGCAAAGAATATGTTTTTCAGGCCCAGCCGGAGATTGCGAGCTCTTCTGGGTCTCAAGTGGATCGATGTAGCCGGCGACCTGAATCTCATAGTCGGGAGCGCGACCGAGATCACGATGGAATGCAGCAATTTCGGCGCGGCAGAACTCGCTCCAGACCAGCAGGGTGCTGGCCGTGACGTTTTCATAGTTGATGATGTCGATCGGTTGCTCGCCGCGATAACGATGATAAAGCCCGTGCTGCAGCGAGTAGGTCGGCAGGCCGTGGTGCCGGCAGGCGGTGACCAGAAAGCACTCGGGAATGTTGGCGCTGTTGTAGCTGACCAGTGAAGTCAGCTTTTGGGGAATTTGTAGCCTGTCGATAGCCCTGAAGTGTTTGATGGTATGGCAAAGAGCGCTGAATACGTAAAGTTGGAGCCGCAAAGGCAATGAACAGTGGCGTGTTATCCTCCAGGCAGCGTACATGGCGCGCCAGTCCAGCGATTTGGTTGCATCTTCCTTGATGGCGGGCATGTAGCTGGTGTTCCGATAGCACTGTCCGCTGAGGCGGCTGCCGATGCCCAACGCTCGCTTGGTCTGGTCTTCGCGATCGCAATGCCAGATGTACGCGTCATCCTTCAACTGGTCATGATTGCTGTAGCGCGGGGTCAGGCGTATCAGTTTGATCGCACTGCGGATCTTCTTACGTGTGGAGCGCTTGTCGAACAGCAGGTGCGCCAATACGGCTGCCGTAGGGTTGCAGAGGTTGTAGCCACCATAGGTGGCCATCCTGAGCTTTTCTTTTGTCTGGGCGTAGAGGCTATACATGAACCTGTCCATGGGGCAGCGGCGTGCTGCACTGCAAGCATTTGATACTCACTTGGAGGCTTGAGGTGCGTAAAACGTTAGTCTTTCAAAATGAGCGGATCGGGCGCAAACAGATCCGGGCGTTGTTGACTCTTCTCGTCGATCTTGTCGACTTCGCACCTGGTCGTGCTGTTGCCAGTATCGGTCATGGAAACGAAGCTTTGTTCGTCAAACGCTATCGGCGATCCATGAAATCCTGGTGGAAGCGAATCCTGCGCCGACCATACCAGTCTCCGCTGCGCAATGAGGCGATACTGCTCGCCAGGCTGAAAACGCTTGGTTTCCCAGCGCCTGAGCCTTTGCTATATACCGAGTCGCGTCACCCGGGGTTTCATGAAAGCCTGCTACTCACACGCTTCTTGCCAGGTGTGCCGCTGGCTACCCTGACGGGTGAAGCTTTGCAGCGAGGTGCGCATCAGGCACTGGGCCTGCTAGGTCAGTTGCATGGTCATGGAATCGCTCACGGCGACTGCAATCCGTACAATTTTCTGGTGGCTGAGCAGGCATATTTGCTGGACTTCGAGCGGGCTGACGATTTCACTCCTGAAGCTGGCATCGACGACTTCAAGAAGATCATGCTACGCCTGCGTGACCTGGGGTTGAGTGACAGCGTGCTCGAAGCGCTTGCAGCACGCTACGCCTCAGCGACTGATTCGCCTGTGCTAGATGCCCAGGCGATGTTGGCCGAGCTGCAAGGCTTGAGCGTAGTTCGCAAACCAACGCGCTGGCGACCGCCCCAGCATCTGCAAGGCACGCTCTGAGCCGCTACCCATCGTAATCAGACGTTTGACGGTGCGTGGCTCGCTGGTTTCAAGGCGCATTTGGTTGCGGGTTGCCTGATGGTACAATCCCCGGCTAAACCCCAGAGCCAGCATCTTATGCCTGATTCAAGCGCCAAATCGCCTTCGATCTCCAGCTTCAAGTTGTACATGCGGCTGTTGAGCTACATGAGGCGCTACTGGTTCATGTTCGGCGTCAGCATGATCGGTTACATCATCTTCGCCTCGACTCAGCCGATGCTCGCCGGTCTGCTCAAGTACTTCGTCGACGGCCTTGCGGCCCCGGAAGCCGGTATGGTCGAGTTGCCACTGTTGGGCAGCATGCAACTGCTCTACGGTGTGCCGCTGGCACTTTTGCTCATCACCTTCTGGCAGGGTATCGGCTCGTTTCTCGGGGGGTATTACCTGGCACGGGTATCGCTGGGGCTGGTACAGGACTTGCGCATTGCACTTTTCAACAATCTGCTGACACTGCCCAATCGTTATTTCGACAACCATTCCACGGGTTACCTCATCTCTCGCATCACCTACAACGTCGGCTCGGTTACCGGCGCGGCGACGGATGCCTTGAAGGTCATGGTACGTGAAGGCCTGACGGTGGTTTTCCTGTTTGGCTATCTGCTGTGGATGAACTGGAAACTGACCATGGTGATGGTGGCGATCCTGCCGCTCATTGCCCTGATGGTTAAGAGCGCGAGCAAGAAGTTTCGTAGCCAGAGCCGCAAGATTCAGAGTGCCATGGGTGAGTTGACCCATGTGTCGTCCGAGACTATCCAGAATTACCGTGTGGTTCGTAGTTTTGGTGGCGAGCGCTATGAGCGTGAGCGCTTCTACGAAGCGAGTGAAGACAGCACCCGCAAGCAGCTGCGCATGACCCGCACCAGCGCGATCTACACGCCCAGCCTGCAACTGGTGAACTACGCCGCCATGGCGTTCCTGATGTTCCTTGTGCTGTTTCTGCGCGGTGATGCCAGCGTGGGTGATCTGGTGGCCTATATCACGGCTGCAGGGCTCCTGCCCAAGCCGATTCGACAGCTTTCGGAAGTCAGCTCGACCATCCAGAAGGGGCTTGCCGGCGCCGAGAGCATTTTTGAACAACTGGACGAAGTGACCGAGCCCGATAACGGAACGGTCGAGAAAGAGCGGGTAACGGGCGCGCTTGAAGTGAAGCACCTGAGTTTCGTTTACCCGGGGACCGAGAAAACCGTTCTGCAGGACATTAGCTTTACCGTCGAGGCGGGCCAGATGGTGGCGCTGGTTGGTCGCTCGGGAAGCGGAAAATCGACTCTGGCCAACCTGATCCCGCGCTTCTATCAGCACGATCAGGGGCAGATTCTGCTCGATGGCACGCCCATCGAGGACTATCGCGTCGAGAACCTGAGGAAGCATATCGCGCTGGTCACACAGCAGGTTTCGCTGTTCAACGACACCGTCTTGAATAACATCGCCTATGGCGATCTGCGTAACTTGCCACGCGAGGCAGTCGAGCAGGCCGCCGAGGCGGCCTATGCACGTGAATTCATCGATCTGCTTCCGCAGGGCTTCGATACCAAGGTGGGCGAGGACGGCGTGATGTTGTCGGGCGGCCAGCGCCAGCGCCTGGCGATCGCCCGGGCGTTGCTCAAGAGTGCGCCTGTGCTGATTCTCGATGAGGCGACCTCGGCCCTGGATACCGAATCCGAACGCTACATCCAGGCAGCGCTGGACAAGGTGATGGAAGGCCGTACCACGCTGGTGATCGCGCATCGGCTGTCGACCATCGAGAAAGCCGATCTGATTCTGGTGATGGATCAGGGGCGCATCGTCGAGCGCGGTTCTCACGAGTCCCTGCTGGCACAGAATGGTTACTACGCTCGTTTGCATGCCATGGGCCTTGAGGAAAAGGACGAGCCCGGGTTGCAGGAGCAGCCCGAGGCCTGAGCGGCTGGGCTTATGCGTTGCGGGAAAATGGCGTTTCGAACGACCGGATGTGCCTTGGTGAAGGTTTGCAGTACATGATCATGGACGATATTGGATTATGCGGGAGTTCTGATGGCCGACGTTTTGATGCGCACTGATACCTCCCTATCGGTAGTGCCGGCTGATTGTCGTATCGCATTGGTGCCTTCCATGGGGCTTGGCGACGGCTGCATTTATCTGGTTCTTGCGGCCAATCTGGCCCGCGCTGGCTATCAGGTAACGGTGCTGAGTAATCATTTCGGGGCGCTCGACGAATGGTTGCCGCTGTTCGAAGCCCGGCCGCTGCCGACACCTGCGGAAACGTTCGCGGTGCTCGATGCTTTCGATCTGGTCATTTCCGACATGGGCAGCATGCTGACCCGTCATACCGAGGCAGCCGAGACACTGGCAAGGCGATATGTATTCGTCGGCACGCTGAAAGTCGATTCACGCTTCGTACGAGAGCCCGCGGCCGATACCTTGGCGCGACTTCCTGCTGGCAAGGCTCGCCTTCTGGCTCCCCTGGCTGCGGCGGCGGGCCCGCTGCGTTGCCTGCCGGACGATAGCGTCAGCATGGTCGAGCAGGCCGTATCCTTCTGCCGCATGCGCTTGGGGCTGGCTGAGGCCAGCAGCGATATTGGCTTGCAGATGCCTTCCACGCTGAAGCAGCGCCGCCATGCGAATCGGGTGATGCTGCACCCGCTTTCATACAACGTGAAGAAGAATTGGCCCGCGCGTAAATACCTCGCCCTGGCCAGACGACTGCGTGCTGAGGGCTATGAGCCACAGTTCGTGCTATCGCCCAAGGAGCGCTGTGATCACCTTGAGGTGTTCGCGTCCGAGTTCGAGGTTCCTGAGTTTGCCGATGCCAAGGCGTTGGCCGCCTACCTGTACGAGTCCGGCTATGTGATTGGCAATGACTCGGGCGTTGGCCATCTTGCCTCGGCGTTGGGTGTGCCGGTTCTCACCCTATACCGAAAGCGGCGCGATGGTTTTTGCTGGCGCCCAGGCTGGGGTGCGGGCCACGTGGTGCGCCCAGTGTTCTCGCTGAATTTCATGCGTGAGAAATGGGCGATGTTCATGAGTGTCAGTCGGGTGGCCAGGGGCTTCCAGATGTTGAGTGAAAAGGTCGGAGGAGGCCGATAATGAGTGGGGCTGCCGCGATCACGATCGTCATTCCGGCGTACAACTACGCCAAGACACTGGGGCGCACCGTTCGCTCGGTCGTACCGCAATTGAGTGCTGACGACGAGCTGCTGATCATCGATGACGGCTCAAAGGATCACACGCCACAGGTCATCGAGGAACTGAACGTCGAATTTCCGGGGCGGTTCAAGGCGTTGCGCAAGGATAACGGTGGCCTGGCCTCGGTGCGCAATCTGGGTATCGAGATTGCGCGCCATGACTGGCTGATCTTTCTCGATGCGGATGATGAAATGGCGCCAGACAGCCTGGCTCTGATTCGCACGCATCTGGCTGCCAATCCAGAAACCCGGATGGTCATTGGCGGGCACTGGTCGGTCGACCAAGCAGGGCGTCGTCGCCAGCATTCGCCCGACAAATTGCCGCAGACGGAGCTTGAGCGAGTAAAAGCCTACCTGCTGGACAAGACATTAAGTATTTCCAACGGCGCGTGCGTGATGCACCGTTCGATCTTCGAAGCCGGCAACTATCCCGAGCGGTTTCGCAACGCCGAGGACATTCCGGTATTCGCGCAAACACTGGCGGCCTACCCGATCACTCTCTTGCCGGAGCCGTTGGCGATGATTCACAAACACAGCGACAGCCTGCGCCATGACTTCGGCTCGAGCCTAGCGGGTGGAGTCGAGCTGGTCGACGAGGTGTTCGGGCGACTCCCTGAGCAATTGCAGCAGCTGCGTGCCGCGTTTTACCAGCAGCGTTGCCTGTCGCTATTTCGCAGTGCCTGTCTGGCGGGCGATCCGATAGCTGCCAAGCAGTTTTACCGCCAGGCGGTGGCAAGCGACTGGCGTGTGTTGCTCAAACTGTCGTATTTGCGCAAGGCGATCCGCCTGTGGATGGGCCGCCTAGATGGTTAAGCCGCTGAAAGTCCTGCAGTTGCAAACTCGTTACAACGCAGCCGATACCAACTCAGACCTGGGCGAGCAGATCCTGCATGGGCTGCCGGCCGAGCGTTTCGAGGTGGTCAATGCCTACCTCGAGGGCCGGCCGGCTGATGGCGCACCCCTTCCGCCTGGTCGTCGTCAGGTGTTCTTCGAGTTCAACGAAAAGGACATGAGCGGTTTGCGCCGTAAGGTGCGCGCGCGCTTATTGGAGTTTTGTCGGGAGGAAGGTTTCGATGTGGTGTTGCTGCATCGCTTCAAAGCCGTGAACCTGTTCATGCACCTCAACAAGAAATTGCGCATCGCCCGCTGTATCGGCGTCTCCCATGGCTTCGGCGAGTACGACAGGTTCTATCGGCGCTGGCAGGCCAAGCGCTTGATCGATGAATGCTGGCGTTTCGTCGGGGTTTCGCCGGCAGTGGTCGATTACCTGGTTTCGCTGCGCTGTGGCTTCACCAAGGCGAACACGGTGGCGATCACCAATGCTCTAGACATTGATCTGGCCGAGTCCCTGCAGCTGTTGCGAGAACAGGCGCGTGAGGCGCTGGGTTTGCCGATGGGGTCAGTGATCATCGGTGCCATCGGGCGTTTGGTTCCTATCAAAGGGCACACCCATCTGATTCGGGCCTTTGCTGCCGTCAGTCAGGAGTTCCCCCAGGCGAATCTGGCCATCATCGGGGGAGGGCGCGAGCAGGACAATCTCGCTGCGCTGATCGCCGAATCCGGTTTGCAGGGCCGTGTGCACCTGTGCGGTACTCAGCCCGATGCCATGCGCTACGTAAGGGCCTTCGACATCTTCGCCATGCCGTCGCTACAGGAAGGCCTCGGGCTGGCGCTGCTCGAAGGCATGTGCGGGCGCCTGCCGGTAATGGGCTCGGATATTCCGGCGATGCGCCCCTTGTTGCAGGGCGCTGGCGGCCGACTGTTCCGTCCGGGTGATGTGAGTTCGCTGGCCGAGCAACTGCGTGCAAGTTTGCTCGATAGCGAAGCCGAGCGAGTCGAGCAGGGTGAGCGGGCTTACCGCTACCTGCGGCGGGAGCACGACATTGAGGATTTTCGCCGTAAATACCGTGAGCTGCTCGAAGGCGATCAGCTGCTGACAGGATCGTCTCAATGACCGATAGCATCCAACCGTTGCCTCTGGTATCGGTACTGATCTCTTCCTACAATCACGCTGATTTCATCGAGGCCAGCATTCGCAGCGTATACGCGCAGAGCTACCCCAGCATAGAGCTGCTGGTGGTCGACGATGGATCGCGTGACGGCAGTGTCGAGCTGATTCAGCAATTGCAGGCGGAGCTGGGCTTCGACTTCGTTGCCCAGGCGAACAAAGGGCTGTGCACCACGCTCAACGAGATGATCGCCCGAAGCAAGGGCCGTTACATTGCGCCGCTGGGCTCGGACGATGTGATGCTGCCCGAGCGGTTTTCCCTGCAGATTCCGTTCATGGAGCAGCATCCGGAAACTGGTATCTGTGCGGGCGGTATCGTACTCATCGACGGTGATGGCAAGCCGCTGCCTGATAGGAAGCAGCGGCATCGCCCGGCCAGGCGTCTCGACTTCGACGATCTGTTCATGGACCGCAAGCCGGGCCCGCCGGCGCCGACCCTGCTGTTTCGCCGCGAGGCACTGGAGGCGGTGGGCGGCTTCGATCCGACCATCCGTATCGAAGATTATTTCGTGGAACTGCGTATCGCCCGGGCCGGCTATTTCATCGACATACTCGAGGAGCCGCTGGCGCTGTACCGGGTGCACGGCAGCAATACCTACAAGAACCGGCGTCTGATGATCGAAACAGAGCTGGCGATCTACCAGCGCTTCAATGACCATCCGGGTTACGAAGCGACCCGCCTGCGTTACCTGAACGCCATGTTCACCAAGGTCGCCAACGAGGATCGAGCGCTAGCTGGTGAGTTGCTGGCGCAGATCCCGTGGCGCTCGCGCAACCTGAAGACCCTCAAGGGGCTGTGGCGCTACTGGCTCAAGCGCTAGATGTAACGCCCGGCGACCGCATTACCGGGCTTTCAGCCACTTTTTCAGGTCGCGGCTGAAGCGCTCGGTGTCACGTTGGCTGGCGCTGTCTGCATAGCCTTCCAGCCAGCTATCGAGGTGCTGGTGCGTGAGCCATTCGATATCCTCGGCATAGCGCAGGATGTGCTGCAGGTTTCGCCGTCTTTTCCAAGGGGCGAGCGGACGACTTTCCAGTTTCATGTCCGACAGGTCGATCAGGCCGAAGCTGCCGTCTGGCAGCAACAGAACGTTACCCAAGTGCAGTGAGCGGAAGTAAACCCCGAACTGATGCAACTCACCGAGAAAGGCCCCGAATCGTCTTACCAGTGCCGGGCGCTCTACGGCGTCTACTTGGCGTAGTCGATTACGCAGGGTGTCGCCTGGCAGTGGTTGATAGAGCACGGCGCTCAGGCGGCGTTCGCTGATCATCAGGACATCGAGTACGGTCGGCGCGATGATCCCCAGGCGTAGTAGGCCTCTGGCATTGTCGGCGAAGCGCTGCGCCGGTAAGTCCCAGAGGTCAGAGGAGAGCAGCCGCTTGCGGCGATACAGCTTCAGAAAGTCGCCGCTCCCCAGCTGCGCTACTTTGACGCCAAGACCATCTTCTTCGATGGTTTTGGCGCCTTGCAGCAGGGCGTCCAGCTGTGTCGCATCGATACGTTTCATGCGTTGGCCTGCCGATGCCGGATGGACAGCGCGCCGAGCAGTGCCATCGGAATCCAGATCAAAAACCAGCTTTCGTTGGGGCGCGACAGGTAGTTGCCTCCCTCCGTCAGCCCTGCGCAAAGCCCATAGATCAGCAGTGCCGAAGCGATCTGGAATTGCGGCAGGGCGCGTAGGTGCAGGCAGCGGAGCAGCGCGAAGCCGTACATGATTGCCCAGATACCCAGGCCTATCATGCCCAGCTCGAGAAGAACCGCCAGCTCGACGTTGTGCGGGTCGTGCAGTAAATAGCCGACGCCCGGGATATCGAATTCGAACTTGCTTTCATAACCGCCGCCGAGCCAAAGATGCTGGCTGGCCTGGCGCCAGGCATCGCCCCACAGTTCGGGGCGGAAGGAGGTGCCGCGTTGCATAATGATCTCGGGCGCGACCAGATAGGCGGCAGCCGCGCCGAGCAGCAGCGCGGCAACCAGATACATCGCCCGCTTGCCACTCATCGACAGCATCCAGACGCTGGTCAGTGCCAGGCCCATCAGTGGCGTCCGCGAGCCGGTGGCCAGAAGCGCCGCGAGCAAGGGAAGCGCCATGAGAATCGGTAGCCAGTCATGACGCTCGTTGCGCGACAGCCAGGCTGCTACCCAATAGGTGCACAGAAAGCCTAGAACGTGTGAGGTTAGCAGTGGGTTGCGCAGGGCCCCGGTACCGATCAGTCGCTCGCCCGGCGCTGCGATGTGCATGAACCAGGCGACATTGATCAGCGCTGCCAGTGCGCCGATGCCTGCTCCTATGCGCAGGGTTTTCAAGAGCAGCTCTTCATTACGCAGGGCGATCAGTGCGCAGCCCGCGAACAGCATGAATACGTAAAGCGGGCGCTTGGCCAGGCTGCCAAAACCATCCTCGGTACGGCTCCAGCCCATGGTGATGAGCAACCAGGCGCTCAAGACCAGAAAGCAGAGAACTACTGGTTCACTTAGCAGGGGCTTGATCTGACGAGGCATGATCAATAACCCCAGAAGAGCCGGGGCCGCGATCAGTGCGTAATAGAATTTCGTGTACTGGCTGCCATCGGGAATCCAGAACAGGCCTGTCAATAAAACCAGATAGCCAGCGACCAGCCAGCGCGTGGCGATCAAATCATAAAGGCGTGCGCGCAAGGCGTCGGGCTGTGAAGAGAGTGGCTGCACCAGAGATCCTAAAGCATGGGTAAAAAGTGCATATCTTAAAGCATCGTCCGGCAGTAGGCAGCGGCCGCGTGATAAGCTTGGCAACCTTTTTGCCCGAGCCGGATGCCTGATGTTCAACCCGTTTCAACGCTGGCGCGAACGAGGCTGGCAGCCGATAAGCGCCGACCTTTATGCGCAGCTGTGGGCGCGGTTCGGTGGCAGTGTCATGACCCATCCCGACGTCGTTTCCCGGCTGTCGGTGCTGGCAGGCATTCCCGTTCGCTACCTGGGTTGGCCGCAGCAGGGCGAGTTGCAGGCTGCGGTGCCTGTCTGGGGGAATGCGCTGGCGCTTTCTCGCGATGTGCTCAAACGCAAGGGCTGTCGAGACCTTTTCGACCTCGGCAATGCGGAGGTGATACTCCCGGTCGCGCCAGGTGCGGCCGTGCCGGTTCGGCACCGTATGCGTTATGTATCTGCCTTGAACGAGGGGGCGATATCGACGTTGCGCACTCAGGCCGAGGAGCTGGCCCTGGCCAGGCAGCCGGAGGAGTACGGCAAGAAGTTTCGTTACAACCAACGTCGTGAACTGCGGATGCTCGAAGAGGCTGGCGGAGAGATTCTGCCGGTTTCCGGTTTGTCAGCCCACGCGCTGGCCGCAATCTATACGGAGTTGTTCGAAAAGCGCTGGGGCTTCGATGTGCCTGGCAAGCAGCATCTCGTCGAGGTTTTCGAGGCGCTGAAAGAATTTCTCTGGGGCGTGTACCTGCAGCTCGATGGAAAGCCCATAGCCGTTCAGGTTCTGTACAGGGTCGAATCGCCAGACTGGATCAACATCGAATATATCAACGGTGGAGTGGATCCAGCCTCTCGTGATTTCAGCCCCGGCAGTGTACTCAGCTTTATCAATACCCAGTCCGCATGGGAAGATGCGCGCCTGCGAGGAAAGCCGCTGCGCTACTCCTTCGGCAGAGCGGATGTTGAATACAAGGATCGTTGGTGTAATCGCCAGCCTGTTTTTCGGGTGTAAGTGAATGGAAGCACGCAAGCAGCGATTGGTACGCCGGCATCGGCGTAACAAGCGCATTCTCATGGTCGTGGCATTGCCGATTCTGGTGGCGCTGGACTGGTTCGGTTCGTGGGGGACGGCACCCGTCGTTCTGGTGCTGGCATGGATTGCCCACGAAGCCTGGTTTTCCGACCATCTTTTCTACTCACCTCGTGACGATTATCGCCACGCTTTTCCTACGGACAGTTTCAGCCTGTCGGTGATGCTCGACCGTGATGGAACGATCTCTGCACATGGTGGGGAGTGGCCCAAGGAGGCTGACACGCTGGTGCTGGCCCTGCATATTCGCAGCAGTTGGCTGGGGCGTTGTCTCGACCCCCATGTCCTGATCGGCGAGGGCGAAGGCCTCGATCGTCAGGATTTCGAGCGCGGCGTCAATGGCGTGCGGTTTCTCAACCTTTCCGGTTGCCTTCCATTATTGCGCGATGGGCAACTGAGGCTGCGTGGGCGGTTCTGCAAGCTCGGGCGCGAAGCGACCCTGTATGGCTTCAGCAATCCCGACTACTCAAGCAAGCGTGTGATGGTGCTCGCTCCCCACGCCGATGATGCCGAGCTTGCCGCATTCGGTCTCTATAGCCGCAGCCAAGAGGTGTCCATCGTCACCTTGACTCAGGGCGAGATCGAAGCGGACTTCTATCGGCGTCTTGGCCTCAGCGATGCCGCCGCTGCACGTCTCAAGGGGCGGCTGCGCAGCTGGAGCAGTCAAACGGTACCCTTGTGGGGCGGCGTCGAGCCCAGTCGATGCGTGCAGCTTGGCTATTACTGCATGCGGCTGCGGCAGATGGAAGCCGAGCCCGCCGCAGCGTTCGCATCACGCGAGTCGGGCGACTCGGATATTCGCAGTGTTCGCCGTTTCAACGCGTTGAAGCTTCCTGGCGATGTGGGCGGTGCGCCCACGTGGAATAACCTGACCGCCGATCTCGCTGCACTGTTGCAGCACTTCAAACCCGAGGTCGTCGTGCTTCCGCACCCCGAGCTCGATCCACACCCCGATCATATCCAGACCGGGCGTGCGTTGCGGCAGGCCATCGAGCAAAGTGGCTGGCAGCCAGATGTGCAGCTGCTCTACGCCAATCACCTGGCTGACAATGACCGCTGGCCCATGGGGCCGGCAGGCAATGGCGTGGCGTTGCCGCCGTGCATCGAGCCTTTGCCGGCCGACCGACTGTGGTGCCTGCAGCTTGATGACAATGTATTGCTCGACAAGAGTCAGGCGTTGGCGATGCAGCACGATCTGCAAACGCCGCTACCCTTCAAGAAACGTCTGCGTCGTTTCATTCAGTGGTGCCTGGCAGCACGCCGCTGGCCGCAGGCGGGAGAGGACGAATTCTTCCGCAAGGCGGTGCGTCGCCATGAGCTGTTCTGGGTTCGCCCGTTCGACCGCTAAGCCGTACTGAAACGCGCGGCGGCGGTTCGTAATAGCTGATGTGCTATTCTCCGCGGCGATTTTGCAATTCCGGAGTTTCCGCATGAAGTTATCCATGCCCCGTTTCGATCAGGCACCCGTCTTGGTGGTGGGTGATGTCATGCTCGATCGGTATTGGCACGGCGCTACCTCGCGTATATCGCCCGAGGCTCCGGTGCCGGTGGTCAAGGTCGAACAGATCGAGGATCGCCCCGGCGGTGCGGCCAACGTCGCGCTGAATATCGCCGCCCTTGGTGCCCCTGCCGTTCTGGTCGGCGTCACTGGCGAGGACGAGGCTGCACAGAGTTTGCAGCAGAGCCTGGAAGCCATTGGCGTGAAAACCTACTTCCAGCGCATCGAAAACCAGCCGACCATCGTCAAGCTGCGGGTCATGAGCCGTCATCAGCAGCTGTTGCGCATGGATTTCGAAGAGCCCTTCCAGACCGATGCCGAGGCGCTGGCGCGGCAGGTCGAGCAGTTGCTCGATCAGGTCAAGGTGCTGGTGCTGTCCGATTACGGCAAGGGTGCGCTGCAGAATCATCAGGCCTTGATCAAGGCGGCGCGCAAGCGCGGCATTCCGGTGCTGGCCGACCCGAAAGGCAAGGATTTCTCCATTTACCGCGGTGCCAGCCTGATTACCCCGAACCTCAGTGAGTTCGAGTTGATCGTCGGTCGCTGTGAGGACGAGGCCGAGTTGGTCAGCCGTGGCGCGCGACTGATGCGTGAGCTCGACCTGGGTGCCTTGCTGGTTACCCGTGGTGAGCATGGCATGACGCTGCTGCGCCCTGATCACGCTCCGCTGCACCTGCCGGCTCGTGCGCGCGAGGTGTTCGATGTGACGGGGGCGGGCGATACGGTGATTTCCACGCTGGCGGCGTCCATCGCGGCAGGCGAGGAGCTACCCCAGGCCGTGGCGCTGGCCAATCTGGCCGCCGGTATCGTGGTGGGCAAGCTGGGCACCGCGGCCATCAGCACGCCTGAGCTGCGTCGTGCGGTGCAGCGTGAAGAGGGCTCCGAGCGTGGTGTGCTGAGCCTGGAGCAGCTGCTGCTGGCCACCGAGGATGCGCGCGCCCATGGCGAGAAGATCGTCTTTACCAACGGCTGCTTCGATATCCTGCATGCCGGCCACGTGACCTACCTCGAGCAGGCACGGGCGCAGGGCGACCGTCTGATCGTGGCGATCAATGACGACGCATCGGTGAGTCGTCTCAAAGGCCCGGGCCGGCCGATCAATGCCGTGGATCGCCGCATGGCGGTGCTGGCCGGGCTCGGCGCGGTGGACTGGGTGGTGAGCTTCAGCGAAGACACGCCCGAGCGCCTGCTCAAGCAGGTGCAGCCCGATGTGCTGGTCAAGGGCGGCGACTACGGCATCGACCAAGTTGTCGGTTCCGACATCGTGCTGGCCTACGGCGGTGAAGTGCGAGTGCTGGGGCTGGTCGAGAACAGCTCGACCACGGCCATCGTCGAGAAGATCCGCAGTCGCTGATCGCGCAAACAAAACCCCGCCACTCGGCGGGGTTTTGTTTTCTGGCACTTGCCGGTCAGCCCGCTGCGGCGGTATCCAGGCGAGCCTTTGAAGACGCCTCGGGGCGCGTGCTGAACAATTCGGGCTTGCCGGGCTTCGGCGTCAGGTTCTGCAGCGTCAGCCAATCCTTCCAGCGGATGCGTTCATCGCGAACCAGCCAGCCGTCCTGGGCGGCGAAGCTTTCCGCCAGCCACAGGCCACGGGTATTGGCAGGCACCAGTTGGCCTTGGCGCAGGGTCAACAACTCGGCGGTGGGGCGACCCTGCTCCAGGGGAATCAGATACAGATCGGGGCGGGCGAGATCCAGGCGGGCGATCAGCTTGCCATTCTCCAGGTGTTCATCGACGTGCAGCAGACTGGGTTGCTTCGCCTCTTTGGGCAGGTCCAGGCGCAGGTCGTAGACCAGCTGCAGCGAGGCGGTGGGTACATGCACGTAGGCCCGCGGGCGCTCCAGCAAGGTCAGGTTGCCGCATTGCACCGGGCGAGCGGCGCCAGACAGTGGGCTGAGCCGGAAATGGACGTTCTCCCGATACTTGAGTGCGCCCTCGTAGGGCGCTGGTAGCCAGGTGTCGCCGAAGCGGCCGTAGAGCCAGCCTTCGCTGGTTTCCAGCAGGCACTCCTCGGCCACTTCCTGGATAGCGGTCAGCAGCGGCAGGTTGAGTTCATGGGCCGGTACGTAGCCGGAAATCAGCTTGAGCACGACATCGCCGCGGTCGTGGCGGCGCTGGCGCACCAGCAGCCAGTATTCGCGGCCCTGCCAGTGCAGGGTCAGGCGCACCGATACACCCAGGTTGGCCAGCTCTACCGCGAAGCGCTGGCTGTCGGGCAGCTCGACCGGTTTGCGGCGTTCGAGCATTTCGCTGAAATTCAGTGGGCGGCCGAGGCTCTGGTAGGCGATGCCATCAGGCGTTGCCTCGACGTATAACGGCAAGGTCTTGAAGGTGGCGGGGTCCTTGCGGGAAATGATGCGCGGCATGTCGGCTCCTTCTTGCGTCGGGGTCGGCCGCCTGGGCGGCGTCAAAAGGCGTTACCGGAACGCCTGTTCATCACTCTGCTGATCCTCTGTTACCACTTTTAGTGCCGACAATAACCTCGGCAGCCACCGCCACGTTGTGCGCCAGATGCGCTGGGTTGATGGTGCCGACGATGGCGCTGCCCACGCCCGGGTGGGCGAAGATCAGCTCGAAGCTGGCGCGTACCGGGTCGACACCGCTGTCCAGGCAGACATGGCCGCTGGCCAGGGCTTTCTTGATCAGCACGCCTTTGGCGTGACTGGCAGCATAGTCCAATACCGGACGTTCCTGCTGCTCGCCCAGGTTGTAGGTGACCATGGCGCAGTCGCCGCGCTCCAGTGCCAGCAGGCCACCCTCGACCGTCTTGCCGGAGAAGCCGAAGCCGCGAATCAGCCCGGCTTGCTTGAGCTCGGCGAGGGTCTCGTAGACCGCTTCGTGACGCAGGATCGCCAGGTCGTCGCCGTTGGAGTGCACCAGCACCAGGTCGAGATAGTCCGTTTCCAGACGTTTCAGGCTGCGCTCCACCGAGCGCCGGGTGTGCGCGGCGGAAAAATCGAAATGCGACAGGCCGTTGTCGAACTCCTCACCCACCTTGCTGACGATCACCCATTCGTGACGCTGGCCGCGCAGCAGCGGGCCCAGGCGCTGCTCGCTGGTACCGTAGGCCGGCGCGGTATCGAGCAGATTGATGCCCAGCTCTCGGGCCAGGCCGAGCAACTGCAGCGCCTGTTGGTCATCGGGAATGGTGAAGCCGTTGGGGTATTTGACGCCCTGATCGCGGCCCAGCTTGACGGTGCCCAAGCCAAGGGGGGAAACGCTCAGGCCGGTGGAGCCCAGCGGGCGGTGCAGCTCGTGCAAGCCGCGCATCAGAATGCCGCCTCCCACGCAGTACGGCCGATAACCGGGCGTGGCAGTTCGGGCAAGGCAGCTTGAGTCGCCGGGCGAATACCGTCGCGCTCGAGATGGCTCAGCACGCGATCGGCGAAGTCCGGTGCCAGGGCCAGCTTGGTTGGCCAGCCGACCATCAGGGCACCCTGGCCGCTCAGGAAAGCATTGTCCGGCCGTACCAAGCCGCTTTGCGCGGGTTCCGCACGCTCGACGCGCAGGGTCGCCCATTGCGCTGTGGACAAGTCGATCCAGGGCAGCAATTGGGTCAGCTCCTTGCGCGCCGCTTCGATCTGCGCGGCCTCGTCGCGGGCCACGCCATCCGCTTCGGCCAGATCGCCGCCCAGGTACCAGACCCATTCGCCATCCGCGCTCGGATGGCTGGTCACGGTGATCCGCGGTTTCGGGCCTCCGCCCAGGCAATGAGCGTACAGCGGCTTGAGGCTTGGGCCTTTGACCATCACCATGTGCAGCGGGCGCAGTTGCTGGCTGGGCTGGGCGATGCCAAGGCTGGCCAGCAGGTCGGCGTTGCCGCGACCGGCGCTGAGCACGATGCGCTGGGCGCGGATTTCACGACCATCGACGCGCAGGCCGACTAGCTGGCCGTTGTCGTGCAGCGGCTCGATGGCATCGGCGGCGAGCAGGCTGTCGCCGGCGAGCTCGGCCAGGCGGGTGATCAGGCTGGGCACGTCCACCACCAATTCCGCCAGGCGATAGACCTTACCCTTGAATTTCGGGTTCTGCAGCGCCGGCGGCAGCTGCTCGCCCTTGACCTGGTCAACGCGCCCGCGCACCGCCTTGCTGGCAAAGAAACTGGTCAGGTTGCCGGCCAGGGTGCCTGGCGACCACAGGTAATGGGCGTCGGAAAGCAGGCGCACGCCGGACAGATCCAGCTCACCCGTGCCATCCAGCGCCTCGCGCCAGCGCCGTGGCATATCGGCGATGGCCTCCGAAGCACCGCTCAGGGCGCCATGCAGGGCGTACTTGGCGCCGCCGTGGATGATGCCCTGGGACTTGACGCTCTGACCGCCGCCCAGGCTTTCGCGCTCCACCAGCAGCGTGGCGTAGCCCTTGGCGCGCAGCCGTGCGTTCAGCCACAGGCCGGCAACGCCGCCGCCGACGATCAGGACGTCTGTGCTCAGAGTTTGGGACATGCGGGCGCCTCTCAGAAAAACAGGTGCGCAGTATAACGCTCAGTGGCCGGTGACGCGGGAGAACAGCTGGATCACCACCACGCCGCTGACGATCAGGCCCATGCCCAGCACCGCTGGCAGGTCCGGTTTCTGGTCGTAGACGAACATCGCCGCGATGCTGACCAGCACGATGCCCAGCCCGGCCCAGATGGCGTAGGCGATACCCACAGGAATGGTGCGCACCACCAGGATCAGCATCCAGAAGGCGATGCTGTAGCCCGCGATCACCAGCAGCAGCGGCAGGGGTTTGTTCAGACCATCCACGGCCTTCATGGAGGTGGTGGCGACGACTTCGGCGGCGATCGCCAGCGCGAGATAGAGATAACCATTCATCGGCAGCACTCCTCTTAACAGGCTGCCAATTTTACCGTTGCCTGCTGTTAGGTAAACTCATTACCTATCTATATGGGAGATAGGTTGTGCGCTGGAATCTCGAGCAGTTGGAAGTCTTCGTCGCGGTCGCCGAGGGCAGTTCGTTTTCGGCCGTGGCGCGTCGCCTGGGGCGTGTGCAGTCGGCAGTCAGCACGGCGGTGGCGGCATTGGAAGATGACCTCGGCGTACGCCTGCTCGAGCGCAGCAGCGGGCGCCAGCCCCGTTTGACGGAGGCAGGCCAGGCGCTGCTGGAAGAGGCGCGCGAGTTGTTACGCCAGTGTGAGCGATTGGAGGGCCGAGCGCTGGGCCTGGCCAAGGGTGAGGAGGCCTGCCTGCGGCTCGCCCAGGACGAGGCCTTGCCGCTGCCTCCGGTGCTCGACAGTCTCGAGGCCCTGGCACGAGCTTTTCCAGGCGTGGAAGTGCAGATGACCAGTGGCGGACAGGGCGTGGTGGCGCGTCGGCTCATCGAGCGGCGTGCCGATCTTGGCCTGCTGTTCCACCACGAGGGCATGCCGGCGGAGCTCGAACGGCGGCGCCTGGGCATGGTGGAAATGGTCATGGTGTGCGGGGCCGGCCATCCGCTGGCGCAGGCCGGCGCGGTCGGGCGCCGTGAGCTGGCGCGCCACCGCCAACTGCTGATCACCCTGCAGGACACCCAGTACCCGGGCAACGAACGGATCAGCCCCTCAGCCTGGCATGCCGACAGCTTCTACTCGATGGCCGAGCTGCTGATGCGCAACCTGGGCTGGGCTTGCCTACCGCGGCACGTGGCCCAGTACCCGACCTACCAGGGCTATCTGGTGGAGTTGCGCAGCGACTGGATCGCGCCGCCGCTGCCGCTGGAAATGGTCTTCCGCCGTGACGAGGCGCTGGGCCCGGCCGCCCAGTGGCTGGCTGCGGCGTTGGCCGAGCGGTTGCGAGTGCTCAAGGCATGAGCCCGTGGCGCGACTTGTGCTGCCCCGCCCGCATCCCTAAGCTTCGCCGCCATGAACCGACATCTCTATAGCCTGCTGTTTCACTTCTGCCTGCCGCTGATCGGCCTGCGCCTGGCCTGGCGCGCCTGGCGTGCGCCGGCCTATGCCAGGCGTATCGGCGAACGCTTCGCCTTGCTGCCGCCACTGCGGCCCGGTGGCATCTGGGTGCATGCCGTGTCGGTGGGCGAGAGCATCGCCGCGGCGCCGCTGGTGCGCGAGCTGCTGGCGCGCTATCCGGATCTGCCGATCACCCTGACCTGCATGACGCCCACCGGCTCCGAGCGCATCCGTGCGCTGTTTCCCGAGGCGCAGTTCGCCGGCCGGGTGCAGCACTGCTACCTGCCCTACGACCTGCCCTGGGCTGCGGCGCGCTTTCTCAAGCAGGCGCGACCGAAGCTCGCAGTGATCATGGAGACCGAGCTGTGGCCCAACTACATCCACCAATGTGCCCTTCGCGGCATTCCGGTGGCGTTGGCCAATGGCCGGTTGTCCGCGCGTTCGGCCAGGGGCTACGGGCGTTTCGCCAAGCTCACCGCGCCGATGCTCGCCGAGCTGAACCTGCTCGCAGTGCAGACGCAGGTCGAAGCCGAGCGCTTTATCGCCCTTGGTGCGCGACCTGAAGCCGTCGAGGTGACCGGCTCCATCAAGTTCGACCAACAGGTGGACGCCGAGGTGAGTGGCCGCGCCAGCGCGCTGCGTGAGCAATGGCAGGCGCGGCAGCGGCCGGTGTGGATCGCGGCGAGCACCCGCGAGGGTGAGGATGCGCTGGTGATCCAGGCGCACCGGCGATTGCTCGCCAGCCAACCGGACGCCTTGCTGATCCTGGTGCCGCGTCATCTGGAGCGGTTCGATACGGCCGCGACGCAACTGCGTGAAGCGGGGCTGACCTTCGTGCGACGCTCGTCGGGCGACGCGGTCGGTCCCGATGTGCAGGTGCTGCTCGGCGACAGCATGGGCGAGTTGATGTTTCTCTACGCCCTGGCCGATATCACCTTCGTCGGCGGCAGCCTGGTCGAGACCGGCGGCCACAACCCGCTGGAGCCGGCGGCGCTGGGCCTGCCGGTGATCATGGGGCCGCACCGCTTCAACTTTCTGGAAATCACCGCGCAACTGCTCGAGCACGGCGCGCTCAGCGAAGTCGCGGATGCCGATGCGCTTGGCGATCAGGTCGCAATGCTGCTGAGCAATCCCGCACGAGCAGCCGAGATGCGCGATGCCGGGCTGGCGGTGCTCAAGGCCAATCAGGGGGCGCTGGAGCGCCTGCTGAATGGGTTGGGAAGGTTGCTCGGCTAGGGCTTGGTCCCACCGTTACAGCATCCGATGAGGGCCTACTCGTCACCCTGCAGTCGTGCCTCGGCCGCCTTGGCCAGATCCGTCGGCAGGAAATCGCGATCCGGGTTGTAGTCCGGTTTCAGGTAGGCGCCCAGTGCTTCCAGGTCGGCCGGGCTGAGGGTACCGGCGGCCTGCTTGAGACGCAGGTTGTTGAGGATGTAGTCGTAGCGCGCGTCGTTGTAGTTGCGCACCGCGCTGTACAGCTGACGCTGGGCGTCGAGCACGTCGACGATATTACGGGTGCCGACCTGATAACCGATTTCCGTGGCCTGTAGCGCGCTCTGGTTGGAGATGATCGACTGGCGGCGCGCCTGCACGGTTTCCACATCGGTATTCACCGCCCGGTACAGGTTGCGGGTGTTCTGCACCACCTCGCGGCGCAGGCCTTCGCGGCGCTGCTCGGACTGGCTCAGGCGCTGGTAAGCCTCGCGTGCCTGGGAGCTGGTCAGGCCGCCGCTGTACAGCGGGATGTTCAGCTCCAGGCCGATGCTGCGTTGCGACACGTCGCTGCCGTAGCTCTGCCCGGTGTAGTTGGGGTTGCTCAGGCCGAAGGCGTCGTTGTCGCCGCGCTGGTAGCTGGCCACCGCGTCCAGGGTCGGCGCATGGCCGGCCTTGCGCTGGCGCAGGGTTTCCTCGGCGGCATTCACCGCGAAGTTGCTGGCCTGCAGGTTGAGGTTCTGGGCCGCCGCGGTGTTGACCCAGGCGGTGGCGTCATTGGGCATCGGGGTGAGGATCGGCAGGCTGTGCTGGATGCCCTCGATGCTGCGGTATTCGCGGTTGGTCAGGGTGATCAGCGCCTCGAAGGCATCGTCGACCTGGCGCTGCGCGGTGATGCGGTTGGCGCGGGCGCTATCGAAGCCGGCCTGGGCCTGCAGCACGTCGGTCTTGTCCGAGAGGCCGACATCGAAGCGCTCGTTGGCCTGGTCGAGCTGGCGGTTGAAGGCGGCTTCCTCGGCCTTGGTCGAGGCCAGGTTGTCCTGGGCGCGCAGTACCGAGAAGTAGGCTTCCGCGCTCTGCAGAATCAGGTTCTGCTCATTGGCTGACAGCTCCAGGGCGGCCTGCTCGCTGACCGCCTCGGCGGCCTGCAACTGGAACCAGCGGTCCGCACGGAACAGCGGCTGGCTGAGGTTGGCCTGGTAGACCGTGGCGCTGCGCGACTGGGTGGCCGCAGGCTGCTCCAGAGCAGTGCGGGTGTCGTTGACCCGGGCGCCAGCGCTGAGGTTCGGCAGCAAGCCGGCGCGGGCCTGGGGCACGCCTTCGCGACGCGCCTGGTAGCCGGCGCGGGCGGCGGCCAGGTCGGCATTGTTGGCGGCGGCTTCCTGATACACCGACATCAGGTCGGTACGCACCGATAGCGGCGCGGGTTCTGCCCAGGCCGTGGCGGTTGAAGTGGCGGTCACGGCAACGGCCAGAGAGAGTCTGCGCAGCATGTCGGTGGATCCTAGAGGGGCAGTAGCAGGCGAGACTAAGCCCGGCCACCGGGGTGGTCAAGGCGCGGCACCAGTGGCCGCAATGCGACCGGCGGGTCTGCTCGCGATTGCCGCCATCCACGGCTGTCAGTAGACTGGCCGGGTTCTTGTCGGGGTGCCTCGAATCGGAGGCTGAGATCGGAGAGTTCCGGATCCCGTTGAACCTGATCAGGTTAAGGCCTGCGTAGGGAACAAGAGGTATCC
>JAAIGE0100542222.1_pt1 | contig 28485 bp, 18 predicted proteins | sample 6487951 | NCBI WGS metagenome assembly JAAIGE01 (sample SAMN13974128, study PRJNA590717) | phyllosphere metagenome | biome: tomato field; feature: multiple bacterial spot infested tomato fields; material: tomato leaves; isolation source: leaves from tomato fields | host: Solanum lycopersicum ...
AAGGTGGCGCAGTGCGCCAGTCATCCCGGGCGACTAAACCCGTTCGCTGAATATGCAGCGACGGAGGGAGAGTAGTGACCGGATTTCATGGGCGCAAGCGGTCGGGATTTTCTCGGAAATTTCGTTCAAGGGAAAGGGAGGCGTCTTGCTATTGTGGGCTTTGGAGGCTGACTCTTTGTCCATTCAGTGAAGCTCCGTCCAATCTGTTCCGCGTGCGGCAGTTGATATGAGGTCTGCCGTTCTGAGGAAAAAGTCGCGCCACTGGCGCGACAATTTCAGCTTCCATGGCGCGATTTCCAGAGCATGAGTTCTGAAGGGCGTAATCCGTAGCGTGCCAGAACACCCTCGTGTAGTCGGCGGAGCTCTTCAACGATCAGGGCTTGAACTTCTGGCTGCTCATTCTCTGCAACATGCTTGGTTACCGCACTCTGAATACAGGTCAGTGGATCAAGCTCTGGATGGCTGACGACCTCGCGAATGGTCGCTTTGATGAAGTCCCGCCAAGTCAGGCGCAGGGGATCGGGTTCTGCAAGGTCTTGTTTGATCGCCAGGTATTCCTGCGTCGAGCGCTCGTAAGCCCATAGATACAGATCGCGAAGCAGCTCTACTCGGGTCATTTCGTAGATGCCTAGTGTGGCGCTGCTGTAAGCCTCTCTGGGGACATCCAGAAATGTCAGTGGGCACAGGTTGGCGCGAAACAATGGCAGGTTCGCCGCCAGCCGAGAGGTGCGTTTGTTGATGTCGGCAAAGGGCTGCAAATAGGGCAGGTGAACCATCATGAAAAAGGACTGCTCGAACGGATCAGTAATCTGGTTTGCCTTGTCGAGCAGAACGTCCAGTGCACCCTCTATCTGTTGTGGCGTGGATAAAGGGCGATAGGTGCTTTGCCCAATGTCGACGGCATGCTGACGAATACGGCCTTCATCTGCTGGGTTTGGAAGCAGGTTTTCAGCCAGGGCGCTGTGCAGGTTCATCAATGTGTAGCGGTTGAACTCAGCATTTTCGATATTCTCGACCAGCAGCTCGATGGCCGTTTTATGGTTCAGGATCATTTGTGTTTCGATAGCAGCCTTGCCTCGTGCAGCTTGGCCATGCTCAATGAGCTGTCGCGTGTCGAGCCGCGAGTAAGTGTTCCCTTCCAGATTGCTCGATGCCCACGATAAATCAATCAGCAGCCGATTTAGAACTGCGCGGCTATACGTGCCTGCTGGTTCAACGGCATCTGTCGTTTTTCCCATTCGGTGCAGTTGGCGCCGCAAGGATTCGGACAGATAGCTGGTTTTGTTCGGGTGATAAGCGTCCAGAAAATCACGCTGGTAGCCTACGGGCTTGCGCGCTTCTGTTGGTCGATTGACATAGGCGAGTATGTCCCGGCTGTCTGCCGACAGTGGGATAAAGGACGGGAAGCTATCGCTGCTGGTTGCCAGTGAACTGGTTTGCGCCTGAGCAACTGCTGCGAAATAGCGTCGCGCTCTAGCCTCGCCGCGCGCAAAGATCTGGCTGCTTTCGATCAGCTGTGCAATCAGCCTCTGCGCTGTTCTTCGGGCAATGTCAGGGTGCCTCGTCAGCAGCTCATTGAGTGTCAATCCGTTTTCCGCTGCCTGGATGCTGCTGAGTATTTCAGTAGAGGAAGACATTGCTGAGTTGGCGCCGTTTAGCTGCTGTTGGCGCAATTGTGGCGCAGTTTTTGGAACTGCGCCATTTTTGAGTGGGGATGTGGCGCGGTTTTCTCCCCGGTGTCATTTTTTGGTGTTCTTGTGCGCGAGCTGGCCGATTCGATAACAACGCTCATGGCATTACGAAACGCACAACCGACCCGCTTCCTTTGGAACGCAAAGGTGAGGAAGTCTTGAGCAAAATCTAACGAGCTCGTGAGTCACTTGAAGTTGTGCGAGAACAGTAAATTATTTTGTGAAGAACACATTATGGTGTGCATAGGGTTGGGGCTTAACAATATTTCGTCTACTTCGAACGGATAGAGCCTCTCAGGCTGCTTTCTCGAACGGATGCACCTTTTGAATCGCCCCGGGTTTCATTAGACCACTACGTTTCTCACCTAACGGCGTATCCGAAGTCGAAGAAATTCTTCAGTTTCGGCGCCTTTGCTGAGCGCTTGATCAACGCTTTGCAAGGCATTTTGAGCCGCCTGCTTGAGTTTTTGACGAAGAGCTTCGCATTCGACTACTAACAGCTCAAGTCCCGAGATGTCAAACATCTGTTCTGATAATGGGAAGGCCCGTTCGATACGATCATGCAAGGGCGTGCCGCCAATTTCCAACGCGTCCATTTTGAAGCCGTTGAATTCCTTCTTGCGGCTTTTCAATTGTGCAATATCAGTTTTGATCGCATGCTTGTAGGCATCGAATATGGCGTCGAGCTTAATGGACGTTTTCCCTACCACGTCCACTTTGCGATTGATAGACCGCAGAAACTTTTCAAACGTCCGCCCTGTGGTTGGGTAGGTTCTTTGGCGCGCAGTGGATGAGTAGGCGCACATACCCGCGTACTCGATACCCGCGAACTCAAGGTCGTCGGCTACCTGCTCCATGATCTGTTCGATATCGTCCTCAGACTTAACATCTGCCTTGTTCAGCACGATGTACAACACGTCTCCACGGAAGGGTGTGGACTCGATGAACTCAATATCGGACTGGTCGATGGTCCCGGCGGGGTCAAGGCCGATGACCCACACCAGCGCAGTTGCCTGATTGATTAGAGAGGCTGCGGTGCTCCTGTCAGCAGCTGAGGCACCACCCGACGTACCTGGGTTATAGCCCGGTGTATCAATGATGCACAGGTTGCCGAACAGTTGCGGATCCATGGGCACCTTGACGCTGATGAAAGGCAGGATGCGGCGAAGATCGAAGCCGAAGGCTTTTATGTATTCGTGGGACATGGATGCATACAGGCTCGGCTCCAGGTCGATGGCGCCGCCGTTGTACGAATAGCCTTTGATCCTGATTTCTTCAGAGCACACAACATAGCTGGGTACTACGGTCACCGGGTTGATGCCGGTCGCTAGGCGCACGCTCGAGTCTTTGATGAAGCTGTTGATGAACGCAGACTTGCCGCTACTGAAGCCTCCCGCAATGCTCAGGATGGTTTTGCCCGCAATACTTGGGAAATTGTTCAGCATACGCAGCTCGGCGAGAATCGCCTGCATGTCGAGCACGGCCTGGGCCTCGCCTGCCAGTGACGATTCACGGCTTGCGAACGCCATGTAATCATGCTTGATCAGCTCGGCGAATCGGTCCAGCTCGTCATTGACGGGCGGCTGTTGCGCCAGAACCCTGCTCATCAGGGAAAACTTTTCAGTGAGCGACAGGTGTTGCTGGTTAATGTCTGCGTAGTGGTTTTCGAGATGCTGTTTGGACGCCTTCAGTTCCTCAGTGAAGCTTTCCAGCAATTCGGCATTCTGCTCTTGGGCCGACAGTTGGGCTTTGTGTTCTTCCAGATAGGTCTCAAGCTCACTGATTTGCGCAAAGGCCTGCGTCCTGCGCTCTTCCAGCTCGGCAACATTGGCCTGTTCAGCATGCAACTGGGTCGACAATGAAGCATTGTTTTCCAAAAGCTCACAGATGTGTGAGGTCTGCCCGGCACATTGTTCGGTCAGCGACAGATTGGCCTCATTTAGCTCTTCGAGATGCTTCTGGGTCTCGGCTATTCTGCGCTCTAGGTCCGCAAAGTCTGCCTCTTTGGCTGTCAACTCTCGGTTGAGCTCGGCCAGCAGCCTTTCAAGACTGGCGATCTCATCAACGGCTTGTGCCTCTCGCTGTGCCAGATCTTCAGCCTCGGCCGTCTTCGCTTGCAGCGCATCAGTGAGCGCCTGTTTGCGTGTCTGCAGAGCGCTGATCTGTTCTGCCTGTTCCGCGCACTGAGCGGTCAACGATTGTTTGAGGCTTTCGAGCGCTTCGAGCTGCTTACGGACCTCGGCCAGCGTTTGCTCAAGGTAGAGGATGTGCTGTTCTTTGTCGGCCCGCAGTTGTTTGTGCGCTGCCAAGTCTTGCTCCACGTCGCTGATTGTCGCCAGTGCTTGTGCCTGACGCTCTTCGAGCTCCTTGGTGTAGGCCTTGGCTTGTACCAGCGCGAGTATTGCCTTCTGTAGCTTGGCGCTTTCCCGCTCGAGCGCCCAAGTGGTAGAGGCGAGCTTGTCTGTCTCGGCCTGTAGCGCTTCAGTGAGCACGTCATTGCGCTGATTCAGGTCGTGAATGCTGTCGCTCTGGCTTGCAGATAGCGTGGACAGCGCCTGATGGCTGTAGAACAACGTGTCTAGCTGGTGTTGGGCATCTTCAAGATGGCCTTGAAGTTCCAACGCCAGTTTTTTGCGTTTGAATTGCCAGAATCGAGCGAGCGACTCCAGGGCTGGTTGCGCCCGTTCATTGATGCGTGGCGGGAGGCTCACAGGGTTACCTCTTCAGCCTTGCGTATCATGCGCTCGAGCCGATCGATCGTTTGGGCGGCGTTGTCGACCTGCGCTTTGAGAACATTGATCCGGCGCTGTACTTCATCAACGAAAGTATCAGAGATCGTGCCAGGTATATTACGCTCTACCTGCTTGAGGAATGAGCTGATCTTTGTTTTGACCTTGCTGCCGAGCGAGCCAACAAAATCATCTGCGGCATCTTTGAACTGCTCAGCTTCGTAGCCCTTGAGGGTGCCTTTGCTTTTCAGGTCGTCAGGTAGGGGGATGTCCAAATCGAAGTCGTCTTTCGGAATTGACTGGATGATGGACAGGATGGCGAGTTTGATCATCTGTGGATTGGCATCGTGCTCAAGAACGCCACGGATTTTCGGCGTCAGCGCTCGGGCTAGCGCTTCATTCAAGCCTTGGTGGGAATGGCTTACTGTGGCGCTCAATTCGTCCTGAACATCGGTCATGTAGTCTTTGAGCGTGGATACAACCTGGCTGCTGATGATCTTTGCGCGGACTTCGGTTTTTTCCGTTGTACCGCCAACGCCCAGCTTGCGCGCGAGCCAACCCAAGGCGCCGTCATTATCGACGGTATAGGTATGGCTGTAGGAGCCTTCGGCATCATCGATAGCCGACTTCGTTTCGCGAAGAAGTTGAGAAGCCTTCTTACGCATGCCTTCACGCAGGTTCTGGCGATAGTCGTTCATGGTGAACTTGAAACTGCCATCCAGCTCCAAGGCGAGATCCAGTCGCTTTGATTCCAATGACACAAGTTGCTCATTAAGTTCGCCGACGTTAGCGCTTTTGATCTGCAACACTTGGTTTTTTGCAAGCGTAATGATGTATTGCTTGAACTCATCAAGGCTCTTCTGCTTGGTCGCCAGGCGGTTGCTGATTATGTCAGTGGTGATCTTGGCTTTTTCTGTACGGACCTCTGCCAAGACCGACTTGACCGCATTGATATTGGCCAAACTTTCCAGGCTGCTCAGGGTCAGCTCCCGTTTGTCGAGGGAGAAGTAATCTGGGTAATCGATGCTCAGGTTTTCCCACGTCACCTGCTCATTTGAGTCCCAGCTTTCGGGTGCGTCGAGGCGGCGATTGAGGCTGTGGCACAAACCCGAGCTGTGCAGGAGGTTGTGTTGCGCCGAACTGATCAGTTTGTCGAACACCGAACTCACTTCGGGGCTGTTCTGCTTCATATCCGACAGAGTGCTTTGTGCCCGCGCAGAAAGCTGGGTGCGAATGGCTCCTACGGCATCGCTCAGGCGAGCGCGCTTTTCACTGCCATAGAGCTGTGTATCAATTTGGCTGGCCACTAGCACCAGCTTCTGAATGCCTTCTTTTTTAGTGATGCGGCCCATCACCTCTAGGTCTTTCTCATTGAGAAACTGCCCGGCTGGGCTGACGATGAAGACCACATCGCACGTCTTCAGCAACTCGACCGTTCGCTCCTCGCGCGACTGTACCGGGTCGTTCATGCCGGGCGTGTCGATGATGCAGATATCGCGCAGCTCTTCCAGCGGCATGAAGACATGCACCGTCTTGGTGAACGGCATGTAAGTGCCATTGGCTCCGACGTAATCGTGCAACCGCTGCGCTAGCTCCTTTGGGTTGCTGGCGCTGATTTCGCTCTGCGACTGTAGCGTTTTGCTATCGATGCCGGAGGCAGTCATGCGCTTGCACTGGTCGTTGGCTGCAAACAAGCTTTCTTCTCGCTGCAACTCAGTTAGCGCCCTTTTCTCCGCCATCTGTGTCAGTTGTTGCATGTCGATCGGCGTGCCCGGCGCCTGGGCGCTGCGCCGTTTCACCAGTTCTTCGAGGCAGGCATCCTTGCGCGTTGCGAGCCGCTGTTCGTACTGGTCGGACTTGAACTTGATCGACCTTATGTCTGCTTCACTGTAGAACTCGACCTTGGCGCGGAATATCTCTCCCCAGGTGATCGTGGTCAGCGCCGCCGTCATAGGCGTAGCGGCCTTTGGCAGGATCGGCTCACCGTCGAAGATCAGGGCATTGAGCAAGGACGATTTGCCAGCCTTGACTCGGCCGACGATACCAATGTTCATCAGCCGATTCTGGTCCTGCAATACTTGAAAGGACTGGGCAAGCTGTTGCGGTTCGTCGATGGCGTTCATGCGCTTGAACTGCTCGGTTTCTCGCCCAAACAGGTCCTGATTGCTACCTGCCAGTGCATAAAGGCTTTCGCTGAACTCAACGAGTTTCTGGTAGTTCATCGGGTCGCCCGCCTTACTTGTACAGGTGTTCGTTTGCAGCCGCTTTCACGGCGCTGGCTAGGTTTTCCAAGGCGGCGGTCTTCTGACCGATCTCGGCTTCGCGCTGCAGGTTTTCATCAGCAATGGTGTCGACGACGTGCTTCTGTTTAGTGATCTGCTCTTCGAAACCGTCTCCAATCTTCTTCAGCATGGCGTTGAGTTGCTCATCAATGATCGACGGGAGCTTCCCGCGCAGCTCGGCCTTGATATTCGGGAACACTTCACCGGTGAGTTTCTGGCGGAACTTCTCGCGCTCGTTGCCTCCACCGTTGAGCATCCTGAGGATTTCCGGCAGGAAGATGATCGCCAGCTCGACCAACGGGTTGACCACCGAGGTGGTCACGGCAAGCACGGTGGAGAGGCTGCGATAAAGCGCGACGCCTCCGGGTTTGTCGGCTTCGGCACGCACGCTCAGTCGCGTGGACCAGTCACTGAGCAGTTCGGTAGTGCGCTCCAGTGACACCTTGACCTTACCCGTCAGATCTTCGCTCCAGTTGCCATTGATGCCCAACACAGCCATTTGGCCGTTGGTGGCGCTCAAGTTGCTGGCAATGCGGTCCACCATATTGCTGGAGATATCCTGCACTTCAGATTTGATAGTGCTGGCCAGGGTGCTTCGGATGATGTCGGAGATCGCGTTCGACATGATTCCTGGGTTTTTGCTGCTACCCAGCGTCAAGAGTTCTTCCAAGGCGTTATTCAGGGCGTTATCGAGGCTGCGCAGGCTTCGGTCGAGCATTTTCCCGGAGTAGCGATCCTTGAGGTCCGACTCCACATCCTTGCGCTGCTCCAGCAATTTTTGCAGGGTTTGTTCAAGCGCCCGGGCAGCTTGCTCGCTTTCAGTCTTGTCTTTCTTCAACAGGCTGAGCGCCAGATTGATTTGTGCCAGAACCTCGAAGTTCTGGTCTTTGAGAATATCGATGAACAGACGGGAGAAAAGCGCGTCAGGCTGCAAGGCACTCAGCGCATTTTGCAGCGCTTCGCCATCGTGGTTACCGACGGTGAGGCTATGGTGGTGATCACCGAAATACACACCCAGCTGGTCATCGACATACGCCTGCACTTCCTCCACCTGATCGGCAGCGCGCAGGTTGCATTTGCTGAGCAGGAAGGTGAAATCGATGTTGTAGGTTTTCAGTTCGTCGAGCTTGCGCAGCATTGACTGGGTGATATTGCCGTCTTCGATGCTGGTCAGTACGACGAAGTGCACACCCCGTGGCAGGTAGTAAGCGATCGCCTTGTTGTGGTTTTCCAGCGAAGAGCCGAACCCTGGCATGTCGACCAATACTAGCGGTGCAATGGCTTTCAAGGCATCGCTGTCTAGGTAAAGGCGCAAGTGAGAGAACTCGTTGGAGCGACGGTTGATCGAGCTCAGCGCCTCGACGGGCAGGCGTTCCTGAGCTCCGTCGGGTTTGATGGCCAGCAAGTAAGATTCGCTTGCGTGACGCAGCTCGGTTGCCAGCTCGGTCTCTGGTGCGATACCAACGGGCAGTACTTGTTGACCCATCAATGCGTTTAGCAGTGAGCTCTTGCCCGCGCTGAATGCACCGATTACCGGCACCACCAGCTCGGTCTCCATCACTTTAGGCAGCAAGGTTTGGTCGAAGGTGAAAGCCTGGCCCTCGAGCAACCCCTGCATTTTTTTCAAGTAAGTGGCAAAAGCTTTCTGGCTTTCGAGCATGGTGATAATCCTTTAAGTACTGGGCTTGTTCGGAAGAGTCGGGCTAGCGCAAGGCGCTCAAGGCTTGCGTATGTGCAGATGCCGGGCGGCTTTTGCCAGCAGGCTGGCAAGGGCGCCGGCCCGAGAAATTTGCAGACTGGGGTTGCCACAGTTAGGGCCGCTGTGATGCCAGTTTCCAGGGGCCAGCGCGTCGCTAGCTGGGGCCACTGTCATGCTCCAGTTACATTGATTACAGTGGAAGGTCATGGGATACGGAGGGATATGCATTCACACGTCCTGTATGAGTCAGAGTGGGTGCATGATGGCACTCTGATTTTTCTTCGTAAACTGTCAATAAAACGCACGGTTTTGAGTTAGAACATGGGCTGAGAGCGGCTTTTTTGACGAGTTTCCCAAGATTATATGAGCGGATGATTTACCTGTTTATTTAGCCAGCTTTTGATTTAGCTCGTTGTTATTGAAATTTGAAGTCACTGCAGGTGAGCTTTGCGACCCGCACCCGCCTGGTCCTGAGTCGCCTCTGGTTATGTCTTCAACACCGAGAAGCGCAGCGATGGCTCGAGGGGGTATACATCCTCGTTTACGAGAAGATTGACAACGATACCTGTTCGACCTCCCGAGGCAGTAGTCCATTAGTGGTTGCCAGCTTTACGACGGTTACGACTCAGGCTAAGGTGATGGCATACGGATATCATTCTCTAGGGCTTTGTCCACGGAAGGTTCTTGGGTCGCTGTAATGCGCCCATTCCACTCCAAATTTTTAGTGCCCAAAACTTGCTCGGCAAGGTGCTGTCGCTGTCCCCCAGCGGGATAGGTGATTGGCGCGTTCGTGTGGGTAATGCAGTCTTGCTGAACATCAAAAAATGCTTAATTGAAGGCGGAAGGTATGGATTTTTCGACGCTGCGGCACCTATGGGATGGTGCAAGCTCCGAGCAGTTGATCGCACCCATAATGGTTGTTGGGTTTGTCGCCATTTTGTGCACTTGTTATTTTTTCCAATATTTCTACAAATCTTTCGGACTTAGTGCCCAGCTGAAGCGTTTGATCAAGAGCTTGTACAGCGCAAAAACAGCTCTCCCGCCACTTCGGCGATCAGAGCTGGAGCGTCTGTTCAAAGGCACCAAGCTGGAGCATTCCTGGCGCGAGTATGCTGAAACGCTGCACGATCAGTTCGAGCTCAAGGAGGGCGAACATGTTCTTGTCCGATCGCGAGCTACTGCCGGTGCCGCACACTTCTTCTCTCCGCAAAGTGTGGTTGATACCCCGCTGGGTACCGAGTTCTATAAGCACCTGCCGGGTATCTTGACCGGTATCGGGATCGTCGGAACCTTCTTCGGCTTGATGCTAGGTCTTCAGCACTTTGACCCGAGCACGCCTGAACAGGTTAACGCCAGCGTCGATAAGCTGTTGAAAGACGTGCTGTTCGCTTTCATCGGCTCCTTCATTTCAATCATGGCCTCTATCGCCGTCACGCTTACTGAAAAGTGGCGCTTGGGGCACTGCTACAAGCTGCTTGAGGCATTGAATGAAACAATCGACGGACTTTTTGACAGCGGTGTCGGTGAGGAATATCTGGCCGAACTGGTGCGCTCCAGTGCTGAGAGCTCGGTTCAAACCCGCCAGCTAAAGGACAGCCTGGTTACCGATCTGCGAGAAATGTTACAGAACCTCGTTGATACCCAGGTTCGTGAAAGCCTCAAATTGGCAGATACCTTGTCGACGACGTACCGTGACTCAGGGCAACTGCTGGCCGACCAAGTGAGCGGCGCAATTGAAAATAGCCTCAAGTCGCCGCTTGAAGCCATCGCGGGAGCCGTGCAGGCCGCCAGTGGCGATCAGTCCGGGCAGGTGCAGAATCTGCTTCAGGATGTTCTGGTGGCGTTCATGAACAAGCTGGAAGGTACGTTCGGACAGCAGTTCAATGGCCTGCACGAGTTGATGGGCCAGTCGGTTGCTGCCATGCAGTCGATGCAGCAAGGCTTCTCGACGCTGATCCAGGATATGCGTTCGGCTAGCGAGTCTTCGAATCAAAGCAGTTCGACCATGATTGCCCAGCTACTGGCCGATATGCAGGCCGGACAAAACGCCATGCAAGCGGGGATGAACGAGATGCTCGCCAATCTTCAGGCTTCGGTTGCCCGTATCGGCAACGAAGGGGAGGGGGCTGGCGTTCGAATGGCCGAGCAGTTGGAGAAGCTGTTCGCTCAAAGCGAGACTCGCCAACAGGCAATGGCTGAAAATCTCCAGGCTTTTGTCGACTCGATCAAGCAGAGCATCGGCCAAGGCCAACAGGAAACCATGGCCAAGATTGCAGGCTCGGTCGAGGTGCTGGGTGAGCAGCTCTCTGCAGTCTTCAAGCAACTGGAACAGGGCCAGCAGCAGATGGATCAATCTACCCGTGCCGCCCAGGCTGACCTGCACCAAGGTACCCGCGAACTGGTGGGCGGCCTCGACGAGCAGGTCAAGGCTTTGCTGCAGACTGTTTCCGAGCAACAGAAGTCCGCCCAGGACACTGTCAATGCATTGAGCGCCCAGACAGAGCAGCATCTGCACAGCATGCAGTTAGGCGCGGATAAGATGCGGGCGGCGGCTGAGCGATTTGAAACTGCCGGACAAAGCGTTGTGCGAGCCAGTGAATCGACTGCAGGGTTGATGGGTACAGTCCAGGGCGCAGGGGCTGAACTTGCACAGGCTTCGCGAGAGCTGAATACCGTTGTCGCGGACTACCGGAACAATCGTGAAGCACTCGCGAAAACGCTCGCTGTCATCGAAGGGGTAGTTGCCAGTGCGCAAGGGGAAGCCAGCGGGCGCAGCCAATATCTCCAGGACCTGAAGGTTCAAAGCGAGCGGATGCAGGCGCTCAACCGTGAAGTATATGAATACCTCGAAAACATCAGCGGTGTGCTGGGTAACGGCTTCAAGGAATTCGGTGAAGGTATGGACCGGGCGTTGAGACAAACTCTGGGTAGCCTCGACACCGAGCTCGATAAAGCCGTCAAGAGCCTTGCTGGCGGTGTGGAAGGGGTTAAGGAAAGTCTCGAAGACTTCGGCGACATCATGGAACGCATCAGGCGGTAACGGAGGCTAGTCGATGTTTGGTAAGCAAATGCCTTCGGCTGCCCGTTCCAAGGACGAGGGAGAGAAGCCTTTCTGGATTTCCTTTGCTGATTTGATGACCGCGATGATGATTCTGTTTCTCGTGGTCATGGTGGCGGCTTTGAGTTCTGTGACGCAGCGGATCAACCAGGCGGAACAGGGAGAGAAGCAGCGTAGCAAGGACATCAGTCAGATTTGCGAGCACCTGAGCCTCAAGGCGAAGACTGCCAGCAAGACCATCGTCGTGGACTGCAAAGACAACCGGATCAGCTTCGGCGATGCTGGCCGCTTTGGGCATAACCAGTATGCGCTGAGCAACGATGGCCAATCGACACTTCAGGAGGTCGTGCCGATGATTCTGGACGCGGCAAACAGTGAAGAGGGGCGTAAGTGGTTCAAGCAGGTTGTGATCGAGGGGGCGACCGACACCGACGGTTCCTACCTTTATAACTTGCACCTGTCACTGCAGCGTTCGGAGTGGGTGATGTGCAGCCTGCTCGATAGTCGCAGCCCGCTCCAGGTCGGTTTGTCGCCAGAGCACCAGCAGCAGATCAGATCGATGTTTCTGGCGGGTGGCGTGTCGTTCAACAATGCAAAGGACACCAAGGAAGAAAGCCGGCGAGTGGAGTTGCGCATGCAGTTCTTTGGCTTGAAAGAGAAGGAGGGCAATCTCAAGCCTGATGTGCCGGTGTTCACTAACACTGATGTGGAAAAATGTCAGTTGGCGATGAACCGATGACCAGTTCGATCGCGAGGCTTTCCGCCGCCATCAGCCACAGCCTCTCAGCTCATCGCACGGTGCAGGCTCCAGAACCGTTGGAGCGTTTCCCCCGCCTGGCTGCTGCGGGAGTCGATCTTTACGAGAGATTCGAGCGCGCTGAAAAGGCTTTGCCGCCCCCCGAAGAAAAGCGCCGTGCTGCGATAGGCAAGTTTCGCAATGTATTGCCACTCAACGCCTCGGAGTGGCGCTTGGTATTCGCCGGTCTTTCCGACAAGAGTGAGCGCGTCGGGCCGATACTGGACGATGACCAGCTTTTCGCCCGAGTGCACGAAGAAGTGCATCAGCGTATCGAAAAGCGAAGGCTGAGCCGCCGGGATTGGTTAGCGCTGTGCTTCAGCTACTTTGGCTACGACGCCGCTAAGCCTGCGCAGAACGCCAATTGGTGCCTGTTGCGCGAAGACGTTCAGCTCGGTTTCGAATGCGTCAGAGACCAGCAGAAGCGTCTGAAGGAATGGGTGCAGATCGTTCAGCAGCAGCAGGAGCTTTTTTCCGAGCATGCAGGTGCAACGCTGGGTGACCAGATGTTCAAGGGCGAGATTAGCGACCTTTCGGCATTGCAGACGATTGCGCAGATCCCGGATAACAGCTGGCTGTGGCGCAGGATTTTTACCGTACTGATTTCTCGCATTTTCATGCTCGATGACGCCGAGTTCTCTCAGCGTTTGGCCGATCTGGTCGACATCGGTCGGCAGCACCCGCGGTACATGAACGACATTCTGAGTGCATGCCTGTCGCGTTACCACTTGGCAGCTTATCGGGAGAAGCCATCGTCGCTGCTCAAACAGCTCGCGCTCGATAATTGGGGTAGTCCGCAGATCCGCTCCAGACAAAACAGCTGGCTGCAGTATGTCGATAAAGATGTCTGTGCGATGGTCGTAGCCTGGTTTGCGAAGGAGGATCTTGAGCACTTCTTCAACCTGCTGAAGGGCGATGACGACGTCGACCAGTCACGCCTTTTCTACTGGCTGCGGTTTGCCAATCAGATGAGCTACACCAGAATCATCATGGGCTCGGATGCATGGAGTAACGAAGGTCGAGACTTTGCTCATTTCCGTGAGAAGAACAAAGGGCGTCTTGGCCGGCTGATAGGCGCAGCTGGTCATAACAATGCTGTCGTCATGCAGATCGGGAACTACTTTTTCGTGGAGTTTTCGGGGATGGGCGCCTGCTATGTGTATCAGGCAGACAAATCTCCGTTTGATCCAGAAAAGCCCCAGCTTGAGCTCGTTAACGAAATCAAGCAGCGCCGTCATGTGGTGGAGTGGTTGCGTCACTTCCCGGCACCAAGCCGCCCAGATCGCGTTGAGGGCTGGCTGAGTAAGTTCGATGGCACTCTAGATCGGCTGGGTATTCGGGTGCAGAGTCAGGCCACAGCGGCAGGCTCAGCTGAACCGCTGCCTTTCGAAGATCAAGTCCGTGACGCTCTGAAATCGGTCAAACACAAGGTCTATGATCAGCGCGAGCGCGGCGGTGCATTTCAGGTCCAGCTTGATGATCATGAGCCGGCCGCCGTAACTGCACTGCAGCGCCTGGGCTTCAGGCCCGTCAATAACCAGCCACTCCGGTTCTGGAGACAGTAATGCTCAAGCGTTTCCTCAAAGGCATTGGCCTGAAGCCGAACTCGGCATTAGAAAATACTGAGCCGGTTTTTTCCATTGAAGAGCAGGGCATCTGTTATCCCTTGAGCTTGGCGGAGAATACGGAGTCCTGGTCACTGGCGAGTTATCTTGATCAGCTGGAAGAAGAAGAGTTCGTCTCCCAGCTGAGCGATCGCTGGCTGTTGACGTGGGATGAGCTCTACCGGCTGCTGGATGAGCCAGAGCACGAAACAAGCCTGCCACTATTGGTGTTGCCGCCGCAGACAGCCCTCATCCCTCAATTGAGCAGCCAGGGCAGCCTTGCCTCCGATGATTTCAAAGTCTCCATCAGTGGCTGGCGTGATCCGCAGTCCAATGCCAACGTGCAGGTTCAGCGAACGGGGGCCATTGTTCAGTATCAGGGCGCTACAGAAATGCTGCCAGAGGCGTCCTGGAAACTGACCGGTGCGGTACGACAGCTTTATCTGGCACAACAAAATGAGCCAGGTGAAGTAACCAACCAGATCGGCTGGGCCAGCATCAGAAAACTGGCGCGCAAAGCTGGCGCTGGTATGGATGGCTTCCTGGACAAGACAATCGTTATCAAACCAGAGAGGCTGCGACTTAACCCACGAAAGTCGACACTAGGCGATACACCGGTTATCGAGTTGCAACCGAGCTTCGAAGGCCAGCCGGCTAACTGGCTTGAGAGTTTTGACGGTGCTAAGCAGGTTCAGGATCGATACCGGGTGACGGGTGACGATGGCTCGTTGACTCATGTTCTGATTGAGCCTGAAGTCAAAACGGTATTGGACTACGTGCGCTCGTTGCCCGGGCGTCGGGTTGCTGGTGACGATGCCCTTTCATTCGTCCGTAACCCTTACAGCACACTCGGCGAAGGTGCCGCGCAAGTGCTGGATGCCGACGCCTATGAAGACGAGCTCGCCGACGCGGGCATTTTCTTTCATCGTTTCCATCTGGAACCCCAATTGGATGAACCGGGCCAGAGTATCGAGCAGGTAACACTGACGCTCGAACCGATTTCTCCAACTCCGCAACCGCCCATCGAAATTGAGTTCAAAGCGGCCCATGAATTCGCGCCGCTGGTGCATGAACTGCACCTGAAGTTGGCCGCCGGCATGCCTGCGGGCTTCTGGCAGGGCTATGAGCTGGAACTCAGCGATTTTGATTTGCGCCAGTTGGCAGGCATCAATGACCTGCTCAAGCGTTGGCAAAACGAAGCGGCCGGAATCGAGTTTGAATCGGTCCTGGACCTTTCTCTCTACGGCGACCGTGTGACAGGCATTGGTGAAGCGGAAAGAATTACGTCGCCTTTCCTGGTCAAAGAGGCGACCGAGAACTGGTTGCCGAAAGATGTGGCAGCGCTGGGCATCGACGCAGAAATCCTGGGTCGGTGGGATCCTTCCGATCGTGCTCAATTTGAAGCGTTTGGGCAGCGGCTGGATGAAGCACGCGCTGCTGGTGATGACACGGTCTGTTTGCCAGAGTCCGAAACACCACTCTCGATTGCCGCAGCAGAACAACTGTTGGATGCCTGGTCGAAGAAGATTGCACCTGTCGAGACCGGCCAGGTTGAGCAACGGCAGAAAGTTGGCCGCGCCGTACTGCAAATCGGCCACAACATTGACGAGCCGACTTACGTACAGGTTCGTCAAGCAGCGTTACGCGCCGCTTTGGATGCAACGCCAGAGTTGCCTGGTTTGCTCAAGCCTGAAGTCGTTCTGCGTGACCATCAGCTGCAAGGCGTGGCGTGGTTGCAGCATTTGTTCCGCTTGTCCCCCACGGATGTATCGGGTTGCTTGCTCGCTGATGACATGGGGCTTGGGAAAACGATCCAGTTGCTCACCTTCCTGGTCTGGTACCTGGAACAGTACCAAAACGATCAGCCAACATTGATCGTAGCTCCGGTTTCGTTGCTCGATAACTGGGAGCGAGAGCTTCACCGGTTCTTCTTTGCTGACGCGCTGCCTGTATTGAAGCTGTACGGCTCAGCCTTGAGTGCAGTGAAGTTCAAGAAGGATGAAATCCCAGCGGACTTGAAAGCCAAAGGCATCAAGAACCTGCTGCGCCCAGGTTGGATGAGCGATGCCCGAATCGTCCTGACGACTTACGAGACACTGCGTGATCAGGAGTTTTCCCTGGCGCGCCAGCAATGGTCCATCGTCGTGTGCGACGAAGCTCAGAAGTTGAAGAACCCCGCGGCACTGGTGACTCAGGCGATCAAAGCCATCCCCGCACGGTTCCGAGTGGCGTGTACCGGTACGCCGGTCGAGAACACCCTGATCGATCTCTGGTGCCTGTTCGACTTCATTCAGCCAGGATTCCTGGGCGGTTTGAATCAGTTCGGTCGCGACTATCAGCGCCCCATCGAGGCCGCACTGGAGCGTGATACGGATGCGTTGGAGCGCCTGCGTGGGCTTATCGAACCGCAGACGTTGCGGCGGACCAAGCAGGACATCGCCAAGGACCTGCCGGCCAAGATCGAAGACGCAGCATGCCGTTCACTTGGCATGCATGCCCTGCAGCGTAACCTGTATCTGTCCGAAATATCCGCATACAGCCAGAAGCAGCAGATCGAAGAGCAGCTCGATCAGAAAACCTCCGGCATGCTGGGCTTGCTGCACAAGCTCAAGCTGATTTGTGCCCATCCTTACAGCGTTCAGCCAGACACGTGGTTGCGCGACAACTCGCCGAAGCTGCAGTGGTTGATGCAGACGCTCAAGTCGATCAAAAGGGCTGGCAACGGCGACAAGGTCATCGTCTTTACCGAGTTGCGAGATATTCAGCGGGAACTGCAGCACGCGATTGAGCAGCATTTCGGGTTTCGGGCGACGGTCATCAATGGCGATACCAGTACCAGCAGTCAGAGTGCCAATAGCCGGCAGAGGCTGATCGATCAATTTCAGGAGCTGCCAGGTTTCGCAGTCATCATCCTGTCCACCATCGCCGTCGGATTCGGAGTGAACGTGCAGGCCGCCAACCACGTCATTCACTTCACGCGTTGCTGGAACCCGGCCAAGGAAGATCAAGCGACGGATCGAGCCTATCGGATTGGGCAGCAGAAGGATGTGTATGTGTACTACCCGACGATTCGAGATGCGGCGATGCCGACGTTCGAGGCGACGCTGGATGAGCTGCTGAGTAAACGGCGGGCGTTGGCGCGAGATATGTTGAGTGGGGCTTCGGAGCTTCAGGCTTCAGATTTTGAGGCTGTGCTGAACACGCAGTGATATGTCAACCGAGTGCCATGTTGATGCGGCTTCTGGTCAACGGCTCGCGGTAATTGAAGTTCCACATCATCGAGCCGCTGGCTCTGACGCGAAGCTGTAGGCCGTCACCATCGCTGAGGACTAAATCTTTACCAGTTGCCTTGACCGCCTTGAGCTGGCGGTCGGAGAGACGGGGTGCTTGAGTAGGCATGAGAGCTACCTCCGGCACCGTTTTGGTATCCTAAAAATAGCACCGGGTAGCCCGGGATACCGCCTGGGATACCAAACCGTCTGGAACTCAAAAAACCTCTACGGCCCTCAAAAGCGCTGTAAGTCATTGATTTAGTTGAGTTGCAGGCAAAAAAAAGACGCCCTAAGGCGTCTTCACTCGTTAGATTTGGTGGCCGGGGGGATTTGAATGAGCTCGGTAATATATTGATTAATAATCATAATGTGAGGGTGGAACTCCAAGTCGGAATACCAGTTGGAATACCATGACATCGATTCCTCGCCTGGCGACAATCAGTGGTGTCGCTTCGGTAGCCGACCTCTGGCCAAGCTCGGCCGAGCGGAGCGTCGTTCAGCTACGACAGACCTGTGCGAGCTCCTGCTCCGACAGCGGGCGTAGAATCGGCTTCAGGACTGCGATCAAACCAGCGGCACAGCCGTTCATCAGCCTCGGGCACAGTTGTCTGAGTTTTTTGCCCCGATCTGTTGCGCGCCCGAGGCTTGTCTCTAGATCGCGCGCTACCGTTCGATGATATCCAGTACAATCGGTTGATCCGTAGCCATCCATCGGAGCAGGCTACCCGACCAGTTGCGCAAGATTTTTCGAGTAAAAATGACTCTGATTAACTTAAAAGACCTTGAAGCCCACCTATGGCACGCCGCGCACATCATCACCGGCCCCATCGATGCCTCTGACTATAAAACCTACATATTCCCGATCCTGTTCTTCAAAAGGATCTGCGATGTATATGACGAAGAGTTTGAAGAGGTGCTGGCCAAGGTCGGCAGCGCGGACCTTGCGCGCGAGAAGATCTTCCATCGCATTCAGGTGCCTTTAGGCAGCCACTGGGATGACGTGTTCGCCAAGTCGCACGACATCGGCAAAGCACTCAAGGATGCTTTTCTAGGCGTAGAGCAAGCGAATCCTCAACTGCATGGCATCTTCGGCGATGCTAGCTGGACCAACAAAGAGCGCCTGTCGGATGAGCTGCTAGCCACGCTGCTCAACCACTTCAACAAAATCGATCTAGGGGTTGCCAGCGTTCGTAACGACGATATGGGGCGCGCCTACGAATACCTGATCAAGCGCTTTGCTGACAAAGCCAACAAGAAAGCCGGTGAGTTCTACACCCCACGCACCATTGTGCGGCTGCTGGTCAACATTCTTGACCCCAAAGCGGGTGAAAGCGTTTATGACCCGGCTTGCGGCACGGGCGGCATGTTGCTGGAGACGATTCACCACGTTCGAGAAAACGCGGGTGATCCCCGACTGCTGAGGCTCAAGGGACAGGAAAAAAATCTGACCACTGAGGCCATTGCCCGTATGAACCTGTTTTTGCATGGCCAGGAAGACTTTGAGATTGTTCGCGGCGATACCCTGCGTGAGCCCAAGTTTCTGAACTATGACAGGCTCGAAACCTTTGATTGCGTAATAGCCAATCCACCGTTCAGCCTCAGCGAGTGGGGACATGAACAATGGGCAGCGGACGGCTACAGCCGCAACACATACGGCCTTGCCCCGAAAGCCAACGGTGACTTCGCTTGGGTGCAGCATATGTTTGCCTCCCTCAATGCGAATGGGCGCATGGCGGTAGTGCTGCCCCATGGCGTGCTGTTTCGCGGCGCTGCCGAGGGCCGAATCCGCACCGGCCTGCTCAAAGAGAACCGCATCGAAGCCATTATCGGCGTGGCCCCTAACCTGTTCTACGGCACCTCCATCCCGGCTTGCATCCTGCTGCTGCGCAAGCGACGCCCTAATGAGCATCGTGATCATGTACTGATCATCAATGCCGAGGATATTTTCACCAAAGGCCGCGCGCAGAACACCCTGAGCAATGCCCAGGCGGATCAGATTTACCAGATCTACTTGGAGCAGTATCAGCAAGGACCCTCCGCCACAGCATTGGAAGGCGTAGCGCGCTGGGTGCCGGTGGGCGAAATTGCCGAAAACGACTTCAACCTGAACATTGCCCGCTACGTGCAAAAACCACTGGAAGAAGAAACCATCACCGTCGAAGAGGCGCTGAAAGACTTTCAGCAGAAACTGGCCTCACTGGAGCAGGCCGAGCAGGAGCTGGAAGAACTGCTGATCAAGGAGGGGTTTGAGCTATGAGCACGGATAGCGCCGACAGCAACACCTCGCAGTTCATCAAGCAACACGCCGAGTCGCAGTACGAGCAGTTTCACCAGCAGCGCCAACATAAAGATGCCGCCGGCGCAGAAAAACGCCTCGCCGACCTGAGCCAACTTGCTCATCAGCTATTAGATAAGACTCGTTAGAATGATTGAGTACCAGAAAAACCAAGCCTCCCAACTTGGCAAAAAGAAACTCGAAGACCTCCTTTGGGGAGCGGCCGAGTTTCTTCGCGGGCAGATCGACGCCTCCGACTACAAGCAGTACATCTTCCCGCTACTGTTCTATAAACGCCTGTCCGACGTTTACTTGGAAGAGTATGTCGAGGCCATGGAAGTTAACGAGGGCGATGCCGACTACGCCGCCATGCCCATGTTTCACCGCTTCCATATTCCCCAGGAGGCGCGCTGGGAAAAGGTTCGCCATACCAGCAAGAACATCGGCGAAGCCATCCAGAATGCCTTGCGCCTGATCGAGACCCACAACGAACGCCTGCACGGCGTATTCGGCGATGCCCAGTGGACCAACAAAGAGCGTCTACCCGACCACCTGCTGGCCGACCTGATTCAGCACTTCAGCAAGATTCCTCTGGGCATCAAGTCGGTGGCCCAGGACGACCTAGGCGAAGCTTACGAATACCTGATCAAGAAGTTCGCCGACGATTCTGGCCACACCGCCGCCGAGTTCTACACCAATCGTACCGTGGTGCACCTGATGACCCGCATCATGGGTCTCAAACCCGGTGAAACCGCCTATGACCCCACCTGCGGCACCGGCGGCATGCTGCTCAATGCTGTGATGGACCTGCGGCATGAAGGTAAAGAATGGCGCAGCGTCAAACTCTATGGCCAGGAAGTGAACCTGCTCACCTCCGCCATCGCCCGTATGAACATGTTCTTGCATGAGATCGAAGAGTTCGAAGTGCTGCGCGGCGACACGCTTGCCGAGCCCAAATTTATTGAGGGCGACCAGCTCAAGCAGTTCGACGTGATTTTCGCCAACCCGCCGTACTCCATCAAAAAGTGGAACCGTGACAAGTTCGCTGCCGACCCGTATGGCCGTAACTTCTACGGCGTGCCACCGCAGGGCTGCGCCGACTATGGCTTTTACACCCATATCATCAAAAGCTTGAAGCCCGAAACCGGTCGCGCCGCCATGCTCTGGCCCCATGGTGTACTGTTCCGCGACTCGGAGCAGGCTATCCGTAAGCAGGTGATCGAGTCGGACATTATCGAAGCAGTGATCGGCCTTGGCCCCAATCTGTTCTATAACTCGCCGATGGAATCCTGTGTGGTGGTGCTCAACTGCAACAAACCCACTGACCGCAAAGGCAAGATCTTGTTTATCAATGGTATTGAGCATGTCACCCGCGAGCGCGCCCATAGCCGGCTTTCGGATGATGATCTGGCTGTGCTGATCGAAGCCTACAGTGCACCGGACAAGCTGCCGGCCATTACTGCGCTCGTGGATATCGAGACGATTCGCGAGAACCAACACAATTTATCGATACCGCTCTATGTGCAGGCCCGCGGTGATGAAGAAGTGTACGATATTGAACATGCCATTGAGGCCTGGAAAATCAGTCGTGTTCAGTTTAAAAAGCAGACCAGAAAATTTTTTAAAAGCCTCGCAGAACTGGGGTACGAGGTGAGTAGTCAATGACGACGCAGCAGTTACCCGAAGGCTGGAAAACGGTGAAATTTGGCGATATTGCCAAACATATTTCTAAGCGCATAGAGCCCAGCGAAACCGAGCTTGATATATACGTAGGCTTGGAGCATTTAGACCCGGACAGCTTAAATATCAAGCGTCATGGTGTGCCCAGTGATGTTGCCGGGCAAAAGCTTCTGGTTAAAAAAGGGCAGATCATTTTCGGTAAGCGGCGGGCCTATCAGCGTAAGGTTGCTGTAGCTGAATGGGATTGTATTTGCTCTGCTCATGCGATGGTTTTAGAGGGGAATCCGGACAGGGTTATTCCAGGGTTTCTGCCCCTTTTTATGCAGTCCGATGTATTTATGCATCGTGCCGTTGCTATTTCCGAAGGCTCTCTTTCTCCAACAATAAAATGGAAGGCATTGTCGGAGCAGAAATTTGTTATTCCATCTAAGGTGGATCAATTAAAGTTTACTGAAATTGGAGGAGAGATCTCACGAGGCTCCGAGGTCTTGGCGGAGGCAATAGAATCTTCCAGGGCGTTATATGCTTCTATAGTACGAAAGATGCTATTGGGAGGTAATGATTATAAGGCTCTTTTTGGTAAGATGACGACGCTACTGCCACCAGGATGGAAGTTGGTAAAGCTTGGGGATGTACTTGAGAGGGTGCAGTACGGGACCTCTGATGCAGTGCATGAAAAAGGTACTGTTCCTGTACTTAGGATGATGAATATTGAAGGTGGTAGGGTAACGAATACTGATTTGAAGTATTCGCGACTTCAGATTGCCGATCTAGAGTCAATAAGACTTTATCCTGGGGATATACTTTTTAATAGAACAAATAGCATGGAGTGGGTCGGTAAAACCGGTATGTTTGATTTGGAAGGTGACTATGCTTTCGCTTCCTACATGCTTAGACTGGAAGTCAAAAAAAATATTGTTACGCCGAACTTTGTTAATAGATATCTAAATTTGCCTGTCGTTCAGTACCGTTTGAAGGCGTTTGCAACTCCTGGAGTTAGTCAGGCCAATATAAATCCGTCCAGTCTTAAGTCGTTACCTTTCCTTCTTCCTCCGTTCAACGAAATTCTTGAGGCTGACAAAGTTCTAGGTGCTTTGGATGACACAATTGATGAGTTAAGTCAAAGTAGGTTGCGTTATCTCGGAATTCAGAAGTCGGTTAGAGAAAAAATACTGGGGTGTTAGCCTGATGTTTAACGAACAAACCGTCACCGAAAATGGAATTATCGACCGCTTAAAAAATTTAAGCGGAGTAAAGTGGACCTACTGCCACAGCGAAAGCCTGCCCAAGAAGGCGCAGGATATCTTTGTCGATGAGTGGCTAAAAGACGCGTTATGTTCGTTAAACCCAGCTATCGAAAAACAGCCGGATTACGCGGATGAGGTGATCCATAAGCTGCGCGGTGTGCTGTTGGAGGCGTCGCACACTGGCTTGGTCAGGGCCAACGAAAATTTCCAAGCGTGGCTGCTGGCCGAAAAAACCTTGGCCTTTGGCGATAATGGTGAACACGTCACCATCAATCTGATTGACTTCGACAACCTCGACAACAATCACTTCGTAGTGGCCCAGCAGGTGCACTATGTAGCGGCTGGCGAGGTGTTCTTCGATATCGTGCTGTATGTAAACGGCATCCCGCTGGTGGTAGGTGAAGTGAAAAGTGCCACTCGCCCCAGCGTCAGTTGGCAGGACGGTGCCGCTGACTTTATGGGCGGCAAAAAGCACTATTGGCAACATGCGAAAGCCTTCTTCGTACCCAACCTGCTGTGCTTCGCCAGTGAGGGCAAAACCTTTGCCTACGGAGCGATCAATGCCCGGGTCAAGGATTGGGGCCCCTGGCACCACACCGATCAGCGTGAGGATATTCCCGCCACCCTGGCCTCCGTGCTAGCGAGCACCGAAGGGCTACTGAACCCGCAAACCCTGCTGCAACTGCTGGCCTCCTTTGCGCTGTTCTCTACCCATAAAACCGGTAAAGACACACCGCCCAAGCGCATCAAATTGCTGCCGCGTTACCCGCAGTTCGAGACGGCCAAGCAGATTGTTGAGCGGGTCAAACAGGGTTATCCGAAAAAAGGGCTGATCTGGCACTTCCAAGGTTCGGGCAAGTCGCTGCTTATGCTTTATGCTGCCAAGATGCTGCGGGCCGACAACGAGCTGAAAAACCCCACCGTGCTGATTGTGGTCGACCGCCGCGACCTGGACAGCCAGATCAGCGAGACCTTCGGTGGCGCCGATGTGAAAAACCTGATCAAGGTGCAGAGCTGTAAAAAGCTCGGTGAACATATCGAGCAGGACAGCCGCGGCATCCTAATCACCACCATTTTCAAGTTCAAAGATGTTGAGATCTATGAGCGCAATCTGGCGGGCCTAAACAGTCGCGACAACATCATCGTGCTGGTGGATGAAGCCCACCGCACCCAGGAAGGCGGCTTGGGCGAGAAGATGCGCTGGGCGCTGCCCAATGCCCACTTCTACGGCCTGACCGGCACCCCGATCTCCGGTATCGAACGCAATACCTTTAAGCTGTTTGGCGCCGATGAAGATCCTGGCCGCTATATGAACCGCTACAGCTACAAACAATCGATCCGCGACGGAGCCACTAACCCGGTTAAGTTCGAACCCCGTTTAGCCGAATTGCGGGTCGACCGTGAGGCGATCAACGAAGAGTTCGAGCAACTGGTCAAAGACAACAACCTGGACGAGGACGAAAAGGCCACCCTGTCCAAACGCGCCGGCAAGCTGGCCGTGATGCTCAAGGCACCGAAGCGTATGGAGGCCATCAGTGCCGACATTGCCGAACACTTTACCAGCCATGTGCAGCCGAAAAAGATGAAGGCCATGGTGGTGGTCTATGACCGCGATGCCTGCGTGCAGATGTATTACCTACTTGGTCACATGCTGGGTTTCGACGCACTGGAGGTGGTCATGAACCTCGACCAGGCTCCGGTGAAGGATGAGAGCGGCAAGCTCAACAAGGACTGGAACAGGTGGAAGGAAGAGCTCGATCTACCGATCAAGCAAGCCGACTTTGAGCGCTGGCAGAAATTCGATGGTGAAGAGCAGGCGCAGAAAAACCTGCTGGAAACCTACAAAGACCCGAAACAACCCCTACAACTGCTGATCGTGACCGCCAAGCTGCTGACCGGTTTCGATGCACCAATCTGCTACTGCATGTACCTGGATAAGCCGCTGCGCGATCACACCTTGCTGCAGGCCATGTGCCGCACCAACCGCCTGTATGAGGCAGACGGGGTGGTCAAGCGCATGGGCCTTATCATCGATTACCTGGGGGTATTCGAAAACCTGCGCACGGCGCTGGCCTATAACCCGGAAGAGATCGACGGGATCGTGGAAGGCATCGAGAAATTTAAGGAGTTACTGCCAGAGCAGTTGAAGCTTTGTCTTGCCTTCTTCCCGAATGTGGACCGTACCCAGGTAGGCTTCGACGGCATACTGGCCGCCCAGGAATGCTTGCCGGACAACAAAAGCCGCGATGAGTTTGCAGCAGCCTTTGGTGTGCTTGCCAAACTCTGGTCTGCCATCAATCCCGACCTTTTCCTGACGCCCTACCGCCAGGATTACAAATGGTTGGCGCAAATTTATGAATCGGTACGCCCGGTTGGTCAAACGGGTGCGCTGGTCTGGGCCGCGTTAGGACCCGAGACCATCAAGATGATTCATGAGCACACCGATATCAGTCGCATACGCGATGACATCGATGAACTGATCATGGATGAACACGCGATCTTCACCCTGACCGAGAAAGAGCAGGAAAAACGTGCCCGCCGACTGGAAATAGACTTGATGGGACGTCTGCGCGGCCATGGCGAGGCTGTGTTCGTAGAGCTGGGTGAGCGCTTGGAGAAACTGCGCCGAGAGTATGAGGCGGGCGTAATCAAGGCCATCGATTGGCTCAAGGGCCTTCTGGATGCAGCCAAAGATACGGTGCAGGCCGAGCGTGAAACCGGTGACCCGGTGGTAACGGAGGCAGACAACAAGCAGGCGTTGACCAAACTATTCTTGGAAACCCGCCCGGAAACCACGCCGAAGCTGATTGGTGATGTGGTCGAGCAGATCGACAAAATTGTCAACGCTACTCGCTTTGAGGGTTGGCAGAACTCCAACAGTGGTCCACGCGAAATCCAGAAAGCACTCATGCTGACCCTGGCGCAGTTTGGCCTAAGCAAAGACAAAGACCTTTTTGAGAAGGCCTATGCTTATATTGAAGAGCATTACTAAGTCGATGACGTACCGCCGTGATCTGACGGTGACATCGGCATCACCCTTAATGCTAAGCTCCTGAGATCTACTCAGGAGCCGCTTATGCTACATATAACTACAGTTGATACTGATGCCTATATATTATATCTGAAGGCCTTTCATTATTTAAAGCGCCTCATAGGCCCAGAGGTGACTTGAATAAGGCGCCCCTTCTTTGTTAAGTTTATAAAAAATTCTGAATTGAGACCCTGCCGCACTATCAGTGATGGCGGTGGCGCAGCGACTAACTTTAGTCCCTTGTTTTAGAGTTTGACCGACAGTTACCCACGCTTCGTTTTTGTTTTTTCTATGTACCACCTCGACAATTACGGAAGGGAGGGCGCTGAATTTCCCCTTTGCCGGACTTGCGTCGGAAATGTAAGTGATCGCAGACGGGATCTGCATCAACTCCAAGCTTTTGAGGCAGCGCATTAGACTGATTTTTGAAAATAGCGGTAGATTTTCCGAAAGATGCTTTGGGTCTTTGTTTGTTATAATTCCATATATTATTTTTATATTAATATTTTCAATTGCGTCGCAGTATTGCTGTAAATTATTTTGGCCAATTCGTTCTGTGATCAATTCCTTCAGCTTTTCCCGGCATTTTGGCTCTAAAATTATTAGCTCAGCTGAGTTTATGCCCTGGTTGAATAAATGGCTGAGTTGAGATGATCTAGTGGATATCTTTAAGTGGTAGAGTTTAGCCAGCTCTTGGCCGCCGTCATCAGCCCTGCTCAGAGTGTATAAGTCACAAGGCTCAATGGCAGTCTGCCCATCGAGGCTCATATTTGTTTGGTCCAAACATATAAATGCGGGTAGACTTTCAGATACAGCAGTATTATAAGATTCTTCGCTGTAATGGCTGATCCCATCCTTTGTAAAGTCGTGATTGTAATCAAATAAATCCGTGCGCTCGAATTTTGTGTCGAGGTATTCTTTAAGTAACTCTACGTATTCTCGCTCTACTCGATACCATGAGCCTTCACATATGTGATAAATTTCTGTTTTCTCATGAATGTCAAGCAGTAGGCAGTTATATATATTGTAGGCTTTGTTGATGTTTCCATCTGTATCGCACAATGCAACGCTAAAAGATTTTAATTTGTCTATAGTGAAATCAGTCAGATCGATTTTTTCGCCAAGGTAGTCGTAAAATGCTTCCAGCGATATGTCTGTATAGATTTCCGCCACTCCACCGCGTCCTTGAAATCTGCAGGAAGTGTTGTCTCGGTAATCTACGATATCAGGGATGCAAATGGAAAGCGACGGATCTCGGGCAATAAAAAACTTTAGAAGATTATCATCTAGGGTGCGCACAATATCAGGATCATTTTCAGGTGAGATTTTCCCAACATTTGGAAAAGTGTTCAGGTAATCATTGCTGTTGTACAGCGCTAGTAAGTTGGTGCACAGGCCATGAAGCTCCTCAGGAAGGAACTTTAAACTGACCTTGAGACTCGCTGAGCCTGTTGCGCTTTTAAAAAGTCCAGTTAGATCCTCCCTGACAGCCCCTGTGAGGCTTCGAACAATTTCTGTATTGCTGTCAAAGTCAAGAAACGTTATATCTGCAGCCGCTGGGATCTGGGTTCTCTTCCTTCTTGAAGCGCCAGGATCCATTACGTCTGCACTTTTTAGTTTTTTTGGATCGAGACTATTAAGTGTTACTAGTAGTCCAAAGTCATACTCGTAGCAGTTGTCGCGAAGCTTATGAAATACATGTCCAAACGATAGGGCAAACCATCTATCTGCTACTGGTATGAAGACTAGTGCGCCTTTGTTTGATTGTTGGAGAGGGTTAGCGATATTGAAGTATTGACGCCACCAAGGCTCTCTTGGTTGGCCGTCTAGAATATAAACGCTTGAGTTCTCTGGAAGACGATCTGATGCTACGACTTGACCTAACTCGTGCTCTTCTTTTAGCGAGTTAGTGGCGTTGAATCCTTGTTTTAGCAGGAATATAGTAAAAGGACGACTTTTCAATTGCTGAATCCCTTCGGTTGGCATTGTTTGAATGTTGTTTAGAGCGGTGACGGGAATCCTATCCTCTTGTTGGCATATTGCTATCATCTTTCATTATATGACTGAATTTTCTTCCAAATGCAAGCCGTCTTTGATTCAGGCTTCGTGCTGTTCTGATCAGCCTCTCGACGGTTTCTTGACGTATCTAATGCTGTCGGTCGTGGTGACTGGCACGGGTTTTAATCATAGTAAGAACCATGGCTTTTTCAGGCGTTTCGCGAGCAGCCAACTGTCAGTAGATAGTAATAGCGCGTCGCGTTACTGCGACCTGCCAAACAATTGTCAAGAAACCAAATTAAATGCTTCCTCTGCCAATTCCACGGTGTCTCTCGCTGCCATCGCTTTGCGATAGCCACTTGGATAGCCCTAGCTTGCCGAAAATGACGTCGCCGTGTCGCATGCGACCCACTCAGCACGCCGACTAAGAACAACTCCATATCGAATGGCTTGCTCATGTCCGTCCACCGATGTAGGCCGCGACCACGTCGATCCTACCGTGCCCAAGCTCGTAGCTGATTTGCTTTCGGGCCTCACGATCTAGGGGCTTATCTATCTGACAACATCGGCCGCCATTGATAGGCGCGCGGTGTTGGGTTATTTGTTCATAGCGCTCACATGCGTATGCCGCTCGTAGCTCATGGAAGCCTTTGAGGTCGTGTACATGCAGGATGTCGCGCGCAGGGCGGATGATCTCTTGCAGAAGACTCAGGTAGCTTTCGTGTGGCGCAATCAGGTTGCGGCTACCCGTAGGCGACACCTGTCGTGCAAACCCAAGTGCGTCTCGGACATGGTCGTCCACCGCGATCCAGCGTGGTGCCGAGGCTCCGGCGCGGCCGCCTTTAGTTCCGTCCTGGATGTTGATCTTGCCAATGTCTCGCGCCTCACGACTTAATCGTGGCAGGTCAGCCAAGATGGCCTCACGCAAGCGCATACCGGTGGCTCGCGCCAACAGAGCGACCGCAGCGACCCGTAGCTGATGTTGGCGGCAAAGCGCATCGACGATCTGCTTAACCTGTTCGCGGTCTTGGCCCTGAGGCACCGACTGGCGAACTCCGGTGCGCTGCATATCCAACGCCTTAATCGGGCTTGGCAATTTCACGCACTGATCACCGCGAAGCGC
>JAAIGE0101136573.1_pt1 | contig 28460 bp, 22 predicted proteins | sample 6487951 | NCBI WGS metagenome assembly JAAIGE01 (sample SAMN13974128, study PRJNA590717) | phyllosphere metagenome | biome: tomato field; feature: multiple bacterial spot infested tomato fields; material: tomato leaves; isolation source: leaves from tomato fields | host: Solanum lycopersicum ...
GTTCGGTTGATATGGGCGGTGGAGTTTGGCATTGGTCGTCTGAAGTCGATGGATCTGATTTAGGAGCCGGAAATGTCCCTACCCCCTGATCTTCCGTCTGATCAAGTCACCGGTGATGAACGTACAAGCATTGTAAAGGAAACTCCCTCTGGAAGGAGTATGCGGTATCTTCTCCGGATTGGGAACATTCTTGAATTTGCCCGTAGGGTATCTCCTACAGTCAAAGAGATTTCGGTTTCAACAGTTGGCGTTCTTTCTTATTTGCTGACTAACGGCAAAAAGGTCGATCTCGGAAGTGTGGTCGGCCCTCAGGGTGACACGGGTCCTCGCGGCGCAACCGGTGCTCAAGGCTCGACAGGCGCAGCCGGCGCCACGGGAGCAACCGGTGCTCAAGGCTCGACAGGCGCAGCCGGCGCCACGGGAGCAACCGGTGCCCAGGGAGCGCCAGGAGTCACGGGTTCGCAGGGGGTACCAGGGAGCGCCGCACCAGCTAAGAGGATCGAACGTTACACACAGACCAGCAATTCGAGTGGTGTAGCAACTTTCACATGGCCTGAATTTTCATCGATTCCAGATGTCGATGTTATCGACGGTTGGAGCGGAGATCAACAAGTAACAGGCGGTGTGATATCTGCATCGAGAACCGGTTGCACGGTTGCTGTCAAAAAAAGCCGCGGAACCCTTGCTCTTTCAACAGGGCCCTTCGAAACGGCCATCAACACGCCGATCACTGTTCGGTGCATAGAGAAATAAGGATAGAGATAATGCACCCGCTTGTCGCTCGATTCAACGAATCCACAGCCCTTTTTTCCGAACATCATAAGGCGCTGATCGAGTCTCTTCTTTCGCATACCGCCAAGGGTATCGGCGGAAAATCGATCGAAGAGATCGAAATGTCTGCTCACGCCTCAGATGATTTCTGGGGCGTCGAAGACGACGACTTCATGAACTGGCTTCGACCTTACAATGTCGTCGATGGAATTCTCTACATCCCGGTCAAGGGGGTGTTGCTTCATGATTTCCCGTATGCCTTCGGTTCGTATGCAACGGGCTATCTTTATATTTGGAGAGCGATCGAGCGCGGCTTAGAAGATAGCAATGTTCGCGGAATTGTCCTGACGATCAACTCTCCCGGCGGCCAAGTCGCCGGATGTTTCGATCTTGGTGACAAGATGTTCGCGGTTCGAGGTCAAAAGCCGATTCGAGCTTTCTGCCATGAGTACGCCTATTCGGCGGCTTATCTTGTGGCTTCGGCCACAGATGAGATTTGGGTTTCCAGGACAGGAGGTGTAGGAAGCATCGGCGTGGTTACGATGCATGTCAGTTACGAGGAAGCTCTCAAGAAGATGGGGGTTGAGATAACTTATGTCTTTAAGGGGAAGCATAAAACAGAAGGTAATCCCAATCAAAAACTTTCGGTTGATGCGAAAAGTCGGATTGAAGCTGATATTTCGAAACTATACGATATGTTCACATCATCGGTTGCGCGACACCGTGACTTAGACGAAAATGCTGTTCGTGAAACCGAAGCCTTGACCTACATGGCTGATACAGCGATTGAGATCGGCCTAGCGGACAACATCGGCACCGTGGAAGACGCGAGGGATCGTTTCCTCGCCGACTTGGATGAAGGGAACACGACGATGGCATATACCAAGAGCGAGCAAGAGGCTTACGACAAGGGCCGGTCGGACGGCCATTCGGCCGGTCACACCTCCGGTTTCGAAGCGGGCAAGGTCGAAGGTCACAAGGCCGGTGTCGAGGAAGGCAAGAAGACGGCCGGCACCGACGCTGTGAAGGCCGATCGCGAGCGCCGCTCCGGTATCCTCGCGCTCGACGAGGCCAAGGATCGGCCGCAGGCGGCCCGTGCGCTCGCCGATACCGACATGAGCGTCGAGACTGCCAAGGGTGCTCTCGCGGCGATGCCGAAAGAATCGAAGGCCGATGCGCCGAGCAACGGCAAGCCCGTCAGCGCCGCCGCCAAGAACTTCGCCGACGCCATGAACAACGGCGAGCATCCCGAAGCTCACACGGACGGTAACAACGAGGACGAGGGTGCCACGGGCGAGGCCGGCACCAAGGGGCAGCCGTCCCGGGCGGAGCGGGCGATCCAGATGCGCGACGGTTCCGGCAGCGGCGGCCGCAACGGCAAGCGCTTCGGTCGCCGGGAGAGTTCGCGCACCTGATCGGCGAGAACTGAAACGAAATTGAGCAACGGAGAAGATCAATGGTCGATCGTTTGATCCCGAACACCGAAACCCTGGCGGGAATCCCGACCTATTACGAAGAGAACTGGCCCGACGATTCGAATCCGCTTCTCACCGGTCACGAACCTTCGATTCTTCAGACTGACGAGATCTTTCCGGCGAACATCGACTGGCCGGCATATTCTCCGGTGAAGTTCGATACGGACGGCGTGACCCTCGTCCTGGCGGCGGCCGGCGATAAGGCGATCGGCATCACCATCATCCGGGAGGTTCGGGCCGCGGGCGTCACCGGCAAGAAGGGTCCAATCTATCGCGCCGGTTGCTTCAACCCCACGAAGATCGCGTGGCCGGCGTCCTACGATACCATCGCCAAGAAGAACCGGGCTTTCGAGGGCGCCCCGACCCCGACCAACATCGTCGTTCGCCCGGTGCAGGGCTTTCGGGAATCGGCCGCCGATCGCCCCTTCGCCCCCTGATTTTCAATCTCGGATAGGACTTCAAGAAAACATCTGAAGTCGCAGAAGCAAGGAAAGTAAAGATGGCCTACGAACTCTGGACTTCTTACGAGTTGTACGAAGTCCTTTCCGATCCCCGGCGCGACGGGCCGACGACGTGGTGGCGTGACAAGTATTTCCCGGGCGTTCACATCTCGACTTCCGAGGAAATCATCTTCTCTGAACTGCCACCGGCCATGCGTCGTGCGGCGCCGTTCACCCTTCCGACCGAACAAGGCAAGCCGATCTATCGTCGGCAGGGCGAGCGCCTGAAGTCGTTCACCCCGGCCTACATCAAGGTCAAGGATCAGGTTCGTCCCAACGAGGCACGGCGCGCGAGCCCGAGCGAGATCCTGTTCGAAGGGCGTCAACTCACCCTGGCCGAGCGTTTCGACCGCCGTGTCGCCGAGATCGTCGGCTATCACGACGACGCGATTCGTCGGCAGTGGGATCTCATGGCGGCTCGATCCGTCCAGTACGCCAAGATCACCATCCGCTATCGTCGAGACGACGAGGCCGGCGAGGGCGATCCGGTCGTGAATCTCGATTTCGGTCGCGATCTCGATCACAGCGTCGTCCTCGCGCCGGGCGCCGATTGGTCCGATCCGGACCATGACATTCTCGGCGATCTTCAGTCCTGGCGAGATCGTGTCGCCCGGTCGAAGCGCGGCGGCAACATCAACGAGGTGTATGTCGGGGCGTCGGTGGCGCCGTACATTCGCCGCAACAACGGCCTGAAGGCTCTTCTGAACAATCAGGTCCGCGGAAACGAAGCATTCCGCATGAACACCACCATCGTCAATTCGCCGACCCCGGACAATCCGGTGACGTGGATCTGTGATGTCGGCGAGGGTATGTCGGTTTATACCTACTCCGATTCGATCGATTCGGACGACGGGACCGAAATCCCCCTGATGGACCCGAAGGGTGTCTTCATGTCCTGCCCGAACGTCGGCGGCGTTCAGTGCTTCGGGGCAATCTATGATCTCGAAGCCGATCTCGCTGCGACCGACGTTTTCATGAAGATGTTCGATCAGGATGACCCCTCGGCTCGGTTCATCCTGTCGCAGTCGGCACCTCTGATGATTCCGGTCCATGTGAACCGGACCTTGCAGGCCCGCGTCATCCAGTAATTCAACAAGAGGGGTCGAAAGATCCCTCTTAAACTTTCGCCCCGAAGAAGAGTAGGAACTGAAAATGTCCAAGTGGTACACCACCCTCAATGCCGTGCACCTCAACGATCCCGAGTTCGACGCCAAGAATGGCGGTCGTCCCGGGATCGTCGAGGTGCCGGCCGGTCGCTGCATCGAACTCGACGATGAGACCGCCAAGGCGCTCGACAAGCACAACGCGATCCGCAAGGCGACCACGGGCGAGATCGCCGACGAGGAAGCCCGGCGCGCGGAAGAGGGCTCGCTGATGGCCCGCCAGACCCTTTCGGCCGCGCGCGGCGGCATGGTGCCGGCCGATGCCAACCGGGCGATTCGCCAGAGCACCGGCAACGAGACCGAGCAGAACGTCGCCCAGACCGGCAACGGCAAGCCGAAGACCGGCAAGAAGTCCCCGGACGACGGCAAGTCGGGTGAAGAGCTTCTCTGACGCCTCGACCTGATATAAGATTTGGCGGATAGAGAGGTTGACATGACCGATATCCGCCAAATCCGAGCACAAGCCCGCCGGGATCTTCACGAACGTGCGAAGGTCCCGGCTTTTTATATTTCGCCTATATCTACTGGCGGCCCAATATTGCTGCAAGTTCGCTTACATGATCAACAACGTGGGAAGACCGGCGGGCTTTCAGGCGATAAGAACTGGGCGCAGAATATCGACGTTCGTCCTCGTATTGTGATTATGATAGGTGATCTCCATTTTTGTCGCCAAGGTTCAGTTTTTACGTTCGGTCCTAATGAAGCTTATAAGGTTGAGGCTATAGAGCCTCCCGATGGAACAACAATCACCGCGATTTGTTCGCGACTTACCAAATCACAAGCCGAGGAATATCCCTATCCTGTCGCTGACGATCAGGAGTAGTCGGCCATGGTGAGCAATTACGTCATGGAGATTGTCGGTCTGAAAGAGATCGGTGACAGCGTTCCCGAGAACGATCAGATTCTCGAAGCGGCCTCGCGCGCAATCAACGCGACGCTCCGCAAAACCCGGACGGGTTCGGCCGCTGCGATTCGGCAGCAGGTCAACTTCCCGGCGACCTACCTCGATCCCGGTAAGGGCCGCCTCAAGGTGTCGCGCTACGCTACAGCCGGCGATCTCGAAGGCAAGATCACCGCGCGCCAGCGGGGCACCTCCCTGGCGCGATTCGTCATCGGTGGAGCGATTCCGGGAAAACGAGGCGGCGTGCATGTGCAGGTCAAGCCCGGATCGGCGCGATACATGAAGACGGCTTTCGCCATACGCCTTCGGGCAGGTCAACAGGAAGCTCAAGGTGCTGAACCAAACATCGGTCTTGCTATTCGACTGAAAGCTGGAGAGACGATTCAGAATAAAAAGCGTCAATTAATCATGATGCAACGGGGTCGAAACTCCAATCTTTACCTTTTATACGGACCGTCGGTCGATCAGGTCTTTCGTAGCGTGCGAGAGGATATGATTCCCGATGCCGAAACGTATCTTAGCAATGAATTTCTTCGTCAGTTGGAGTTGAGATCATGACTACTAATGGAGATCCCTTTCGTCTTAGGGTTTTGAAGGCGATATGCGAGGTGATTGAGACGATCAAACCGGTTAATGGTTTCGAGTTCGATCTTTCTCCGGAGCTTATTAACGACGCCAACGAAAACGGCGTGATCCGAAAGGTCTTTCGAGGTCGCGATGTTTTCGGAGAATCTGATCCTGTCCCGATGGTATATCTTTTGGAGACACCTACAGAGCAAGATCAGATACCCGGGCAATCTGATAATCCGACGATAACAGGCCCTTGGGAGATTTTGATCGGCGGGTATGTCGATTCCGATATCAACAATCCCACAGATCCCGCTCATAGGCTCATGGGTGAAGTGAAATCTGTTCTTGGAAAACAGAAAGAACGTAAGAAACCCATGACCCAAATCGCCGATTACTTCGGTTTCGGCGATCGAAAGACCAACGTGATCAAAGGGTTTCAAATTTCACCAGGAATTGTTAGACCACCCGATGAGGTGTCGGCTAAAGCGTACTTCTATTTGACCGTCACCCTGACGATCACAGAAGATACTTCTCGACCTTATGCGTAGGGTCAGGAGTTAAGGTCGAAGAGACCAAGATAGGAGAGAGTTCAAATGGTGGACAACAATTACACCCTCGGCCGGGGCGAAATCTATCTCTCGCTTTTTTCTCCCGGCACCCGCAATCCGCTCGGCGAGCGTTACATCGGCAACACGCCGCAACTGAATCTCAATCTCGACGCGACCAATCTCGATCATTTCTCGTCCGATTACGGCGTGAAGGAGAAGGACGAATCGGTCACGACGCAGATCAACCGGATGGCGAATGTCATCACCGATGCGGTCAATCCGGAAAATCTGGCTCTTTTCTTCTTCGGTCAGCAGAGCGTTCTCGTGACGGCTCCGGAAACCGGCGCCACGTCGAACCTTCTCAAGGTTCAGCAGAATCTTTTCTACCAACTCGGCAACTCTCTCGCCCGGCCGCAGGGCGCTCGAAACCTCTCGAATGTCGTCGTCAAGTCGGCCGGCGCCTCACCCGTCACCTACGTCGAGGGGACCGATTACCTCGTCGATCTCATTCGCGGTCGAATTCAGATCATCAAGGGCGGCGCGATCGTCAACGCGACCGATATCACCGTGACCTTCGACATCGGCGCCTCGTCGCGGAACCGGATCATCTCCGGCGCTAAGCCGATCGAAGGTCAGATGCGATATCTCGCCCACAACCCGGAGGGAGATAACTTCGATTACTTCTTCCCGTATGTCAAGGTTCGTCCTAACGGCGACTACGCGCTCAAGGCCGAAGAGTGGCAGCAGATCCCGCTTCAGGTCGAGATCATGAAGATGGGCGCGATGGAGGCGATCTATATCGACGGTCAGCCCTTCTCGGTCTGATCATCTCGCGGATTCAATAAGGAAGACAAAAATGTCTCTCAAAGGCAGACAGTTCCTAAGTAAATCAGTCCCGCTCTCGGACGGTGGCGATGATGCTATCGTTCGGGGACTGTCTCTTACCGACATCTCTCAGATCGTCTTGGCGAATCGCGCCGAGGCGATCGACATCTTCTCGACGATCATGTCGAAGAAGAACAACATGACGCCGGCTGACATCGCCGGGATTGCCGACAACATGCTGTTGATGACCCCCAATCTCACTGCGACAATCATCGCGGCAGGTACGGGCGACATCGACGCATACGCCGACATTCTCAAGATGCCGTTCGGCGATCAACTCATGCTCGTCCATGAGATCGGTGAGCTTACGTTCAAGACGAACGGAGGCTCGGGAAAAGTATGGGAGATCGTAGCCAAGATGCTCCAAGGCGCAAACGGCTTCCTGGCGAAATAGTCAAGGAAGACACGTTTACGCTTGACGACTGGATCATGGGGCTGCAATCCGCTGTCAGCCTCTTGGTCTCAGAAGGGCACGGACAAACCGCTTACGATTATCCGGTCGGGCTGGTTTGGGATGAAGTGGCGATCTGTGTAACCCGTAGGAATCTCTATCTTGCGAGTGAAATGGCGCTACTTCGATCTGCGATCTCTTCCGTTATGGACCGGAAGGCAGCAAACGAGTTCAGCAAGACGCTGAAGAAACTAACAAAGGAAGACGGGAATGGCTAAAGACGTTGATCTCGTCATCCGAGCACGCAACGAGGCCGAAAAAGTCCTCAACGGACTTACGACTGTTCTCGGAAACCTCGTTGGCAAGCAGGATGCCGTCACAGCGTCAGCGGCCAAGACAGATTCCGTTCTCGAAAAGCTGAAACAGGAGTTCGTCGGCCTCAAGCGCGAGGCTGACGGGCTCGCTTCGCTCGGTAAGATCTCGACCAGCCTGGATAACGCCACGAAGTCCGTCGAGCGGATGACCGGCACAATCCAGAAGCAAGAAAAAGAAATCGGAGAACTTCAGTCAAAAGCGAATGCTCTTGGTAATACCGAAGCTACCCTACGATCTCAGGCTCAGGCCGCTTCGACGGCTCTAGATCGTGAGCGTCAAAGCCTCGTTCAGTTGAAGACCGAGGCGACTTCGACCACGCGCGAAATCGAAAAGATGACGCGCGAACTCGCCAATCTTGAGAAAGCCGCAGAGCGTCAACGGAGTACACCGACTTTCGGCGTTGCGCAGGATCGCGTCGCATCGGTCGGCCGCGGTCTTCAGAACGAACTTCCCGGTACGAATCCCCGAGACAGCTTCAAAGCTATCTTGCAAGGGCAAATAGAGCGCAGTCGTGAGGTCGAAAGATCTCTGACCGGTCGAATTACGTCTCAAGAAGGGGTCGTAAATCGCGAACAAGCGGCTCTTAAGACTCTAGAAGCTCAGATCAAATCGACGGGTGGCGAGCAGCGAAACTTTCAGTCGCAGATCGACACCGCGGCGGCGGCCCTTGAGCGCGAGACAGCATCGCTCGCCAAGGCGAAGGCCGCCCTCGTCGAGATCCAAGAGGCGGCGATCAACGCGGGCTCGGCGCTGTCTCGGGTTACCGGAAACCAAAACGCTTCTACAGAGGCCGCCAATCGCGTCGCGCAGTCGCAAGCCCGTGTGCAGGCCGCCATTGCCGCCACGACTGCCACGGCCCGCGCCAGCGTGCAGGAAACGCCGTCTCAGGCCGGTGCCGTTCGGCAGGCCCAGGGGCAGCTTCAGGCGGCCCAGGCGGAGGTTGCGAAGGCGCAGGCGATCCCGGTTCGACAGGCGGAGGAATCGCAGCGCGACTTCATCGCCCGGCTTCGCGAGGCGGCTGCGACCGCCAAGGAATCGGCAGCCTCGATCAAGGCCGACCTGAAGACCGTGACCGCGGAAGCGAGCGCGACCGAGAAACAGGTCACGTCGATCAAGTCCGCCCTCGACAAGCTCGAACGCGACCGACAGGCACCGCTCAAGCGCGGGGAAACCGAAGCCGCCAGGGCGCAGAAGGATAGCGAGCGCGCGACCGCAGAGACGCAATGGCGCAGTGAACTTGCCGCTCTTGAACAAGCTCTCACGGCTCAAAAGGCAATCGTCTCAACCGAGCAGCAACGCTACGATGTGGCGGCGTCCCTGGCGAAGGCGCTCAAAGATCAGGCTGCGGCCGTCCTCGAAATCGAGCGTGCCGAGAAGAGAATTGGCACGGCTCAGAAGCGTGCTACCGCTGCCAATGAGCCGCTGAAGTCCGATCGTGACGAACCTTTTAGCGGTATGCGCCCGACGCGGACTCAGTTCCGTCAGATGTTCGCCGACACGGAACTAAAGAACGCCAACTCCGCTCTCGATAGCGCGAAGCTGAAGCTCGACCTTGTCAACCTTTCTCTTGAGCAACATAAGACGAACGCCACGGCTGCCGGCCATAGCGTTGATGTTCTTGTTGTCGAAACAGACAAGGTAACCAACTCGGCAGCCCGGGAAGCGGCTGCTCTGGCGGAGGCCACAGCCGCCGTCGAGCGCCACGCCCAGGCGCAAGCTCGACTTGCCGCCGTACAGGCGCAGGTTGCCGCCAGAATCGAAGGTCTTCAGGCGAAGCGTGCTCCGGTCACGCCGATCGAGGACGGCGCGGCAGCCCGCATCGGCGCGTTGCAACGCTACAAGGACACGAAAACCGAACTGACACAGGTTCAGGACGAAGCGAACAAACTCGCTCGTTCGATGAAGGATAGTACCAACCCGACCGAAGACATGGGTCGGGCGCTTGGCGAGGCACAAGCAAAAGCTCGATTGCTGAAGCAGGAACTTCGGCAACTTCGCGAGGTCATATCCGAACAGAAGAATCCGAAAGGCGGGATCACCGAAGCCCTTGCTCGCATGGGAGCCGGTGGAAGCGGATCGGCACCCGCAATTGTCCCGAGCAATCTTCCTCCGATCAAGCCGCTCGGGGATGATGCACGGCGCGCGGGCGCGGGGTTCAAGGAAGGGGCTGACGGCGCGATCTCGTTCCGCGATGCGATCAAGGGGTTGTACGGCGATAGTCGTGAATCACTCTCTCTGATGCAGCGTATCCGCGGCGAAGTTCTCGCCCTGGCAACAGCCTACATCGGTGTCACGGGTGCGATAAGCGGAATCAAAGCGACTGTTGATGCATTCAAGAACCTCGAAGCTGTTCAGTCTCGTCTCGGATCTGTTTTCTCTCAGGATACTCAGCGCGTCGCTGTTGAGGTGGATTTCCTTAAGAGGGAGGCAACTCGCTTAGGTGTCTCCTTTTCTGTTCTTGCTAATGAGTACGGCAAGGTTGCTATTGCCGGACGTGAAGCGAATTTCACATCAGAAGAAACTCGTAAAGTCTTCATGTCGGTTGCTGAAGCCGGCCGGGTTACCAAACTTTCTCAGGATCAACTTTCCGGTGTGTTTCTTGCCCTGACACAGATGATGTCAAAGGGTAAGGTTTCTTCGGAAGAACTTCGTCGTCAGTTGGGCGATCGGTTGCCCGGCGCCTTCGGTCTCATGGCGAAAGCCTTGGACATGACCGAAGCTCAGTTGACGAAGGCGATGGAGGCCGGTGAAGTTCTGGCAAACTCGACCACCTTGGTCAAATTTGCCGATCAATTGGATAAGCAATATGGCGGTCAGCTTCCGGCCGCTCTTCGCACATTTACGACCGAACTTGGTCGTATGCAGAACAACCTTGAACAGGCGGCGCTTGCTGTTGGTGAAGGCGGCCTGATCGACGCACTTTTCCGTTTGACCAAGGCGTTCAATGACCTGATCACCTCGGAAAGCGGCTCGAAGTTCTTCCTGTCGATCGGTTCTGCGGCCGGTAAGGTACTCGATGTCTTCACGACCCTTTTGCCGTATGCCGATAAGGTAGCGGGCGCCCTGGCGCTCATCGTCGGCTACAAGCTCGGCATGTTTTTCGCGACTGCAGCAACCGCGGCTTTCGGTTTTGCCGGCAGCGTGTCGGTTGCTGCCGTGAACTCGTCGCAGTTGACGATCGCCAACCGTGCGCTCGGGATCACGATGACCGCGCTCGATCGCCAACTCGCGATGGCGCAGGTCGGGATGCTCGCGCTCGGAACCGAAGCGGGTGTGACCTCGGCGCGCTTCGCTGTGGCGGCCGGCGCTATCGGGATCTTTCGGAGCGCCCTGACCACTGCCACCGTCGCCATGCGCGGCTTGCTGACGATCTTCGGGGGTATCCCTGGCATCATCGCGACCGGGCTGACGATCGCTGCCGGCTATTGGCTCACCAGCGTCGAGAAGACCACCGAAGAGCTTTCGACCCACAAGCGTCTGATCGACGAGGTAGTCACGAAGTACGAAGAAGCGAAAGATAAGTCGGCCGATTGGTCGAAGAATATCAAGGACGCTTCACTGACCAAGCTTCTTTCGGAGCTTGAGATTGCGAAAAAGTCTCAGAAAGAGCTTGAAGAAAATCTTAAGAACGCTGGTTCCATTAGCACAATGATGGGACCTGCGACTAAAGACCCTTCGAACCAATCCGGACTACAACAGATCAAAATGTTCACCGATCTGTTCCGTCAGGGACAGATGTCGGCCGCAGAATATAAGACCGCGCTGGATAAGATCGGTGAGGCAAACCCGAAACTTCGCGACAACATCATTCTTCCGTTGATCGAGATGGCCGATAAGGCTGTTCGTAATCAAGAATCTTTGGAAAAACTCGAAGCCGTTATCAACCTTATCAAGGGGACGGCGACTGACGCGCAGAAGAAGCTTCTCGGGCTCAGCGAAAGTCTGAAGGATACCGGCGCGAAACAGGCGGCCGTCGATATGAAAGCGTTCGCCGACGCCCTCGACGCGATCAAGGCGAAGATCCCGGAACTCTCCGCCCAGATGAAGCGGATGAAGACGGACGCCGAGACGTTCGGCGAGGCGATGAAGGCCCTTCAGGCGCTCGGGTGGGACCCGGAGAAGGGTGGTACACCTGATCCTGAGAAACTGAAGGAACTCACCGAAGCTTTCGGTCGGGCGAACAAAGCTTCGTTCGATGCCGAAACTCGTGAACTATTTAAGCAATATGGCGGCGATAAGCTTCCCACAAGCCTTGGTGAATCTCTTGCCGGTAGCGAAGGTCTTCGCACTAGGGCTTATCGTGACATTGGCGGAAAGCCGACGATTGGCTTCGGCGCGACCTACAAAGCTGATGGTTCTCCCGTTGAGATGGGAGATGTCATTACCAAGGCTGAAGCCGTTAAGCTCTTTGTCGATAATCTCAGCAAGTTTGCTGCAATGGTCGATGCAGCAGTTGGTAACGCGAAGCTGACCGAGAATCAGCGAAATGCTCTTATCTCTTACGTTTATAACGTCGGCAACACAGACGGTAGTGAAGCCACTAGAAAGATCTTCGCTTCAATTCGTGCCGGGCGCCCGGATGCCGAGGTTGCCCAGAACATTGCCAACGGCATTTCGACCGTCAACGGCGCCCCGTCGAGCGCGCTTCAGGCTCGGCGGAAAATGGAAGCCGGCATGTACCTCTCGCCGGACAACCGGGCGGGCGGTCAGGACAGCGGCGCGACACAGTATGATCGTGAACTCGCGAAGCGTTCGGCTCAGAACAGCTTCGACGAAAAAATCGATAAACAGATCAGAGATACCGGAAAGAACGCGGCCGATCAGAAGGCGATCAACGACGCTCAAAATCAGAGCTTGATGAAGCGCGATCTTGCGATTCAAAACGCTTTGTTGAAGGCGCAAAACGAAGCTAAGGAAGCTGGTGCCGAGCTTGACGCAAAGCGTGCCGAAGAGATCAAGAAGGTAACGGCTGCCGAGTGGGATGCGAACCACGTCAACGACGCGGCCAAAGAAGCTGAAGAGAAGGTCAATCAGCTTTACGCTGCGCGGAAAACCTTGATCGAAGATTTGAAGGTCGCGAAAGAACAAGGCGATCAGACCGGTATCGCGGCAGCGGAAGAGGGCATTCGTAAAATGAATGTCCAGATTCATGACGCAATCGAAAACGCGATCAAGATGTGGACCGCGATCGGCGGAACCGAAGCCGACACGGCTATCGCGAAGCTACGACTGCTCGAAGCCTCCACGAAGAAGAACAAGACCGAGATCACGACCGCCGGGCAGATCAACGAGAAGTTCGCGAGCGGAATGGTCAATGCCTTCGATCAGGCGGCGAGTGGCATCGGTCAAGCGATTGCCGGAACGAAGTCTTGGAAAGAAGCGATTGCCGGGCTCGGCCTCGCCTTCTTGAACTTCGCTGCCGAGTTCATGCGCGATATAGCCAAAATGATCCTGAAGGCGTTGATTCTTCAGGCGATCCAATCGGCGATGGGGATGCCTGGAGGTGTACCCGGTGCAGGCGGCGGAGCAGCAGGCGGCGCCGGAAGCGTCACCTCGTTCGGCGGCCTGATCGCCGGCTTGGTCAACGGCGCTGTGGCCCACACGGGCGGCGTCGTCGGTCAGAACGCCGTCGGCAGCAATCGAACCCGCATGGTGGACCCGACATGGTTCATCGGGGCGCCTCGATTCCACGACGGCGGCGTGCCAGGGCTCGGGAAGAACGAAGTCGCCACCATCCTCGAAAAGCAAGAGGAAGTTCTGACGATGGACGATCCGCGCCATGTGTTGAACGGGGGTAAGAACGGCGGCGGAGGCGGGGGTATCGGCGCCTTGAAGATCGTTAACCTTCTCGATCCGAAAATGATCACCGATGCTATGCAAACCACTCATGGCGAAAAGGCCATGCTTACGAATGTGAAAGCAAACAAAGACAGCATTCGTCAGATTTTGGGGATCAAGTAATGGCGAGCGGCCCGAACTTTCCGGTTTTCAACTTTGATCCCAACTGGTCGGGGGTTCTCACCGAGACCTTGAGTTGGAAGACCGACGTGTTGTCTTCTAAAACCGGCGACGAACAACGCCGGTCACTTCTTCGTGTCCCGCGAAAGAAGATCGAATATGTAGGACTTTACGCAGAGCTTGATCGAGCACGTCTCGATAATGCCTTGACAGGTTATGGGGCTCACGATTGGCTTCTTCCGGCTTGGTGGGATCAACACCGTCTTGCGGAAGATGTTTCCGTAAACGCCACCTTCATTCCTTGCGACACGACGCTAACCGGTCTGTTCTTTGCCGGAAGAAAGGCCCTTATTCGGATCGATAGAACCACTTTTGAAATTGTAGAAATAAAGGAAGTTGTTGCTGATGGGCTCGTTCTGAAGAACGGATTGGTCAATAAATATTCCGCAGCCAACACTCGCCTCTACCCTTTGCAGCAAGCCCGTTTTGACGTTCAGCCGCAGATCATGCGAGCTTCGGACGGCGTGGTGACCGCTTCGATGCGGTTCAAGATCACCGAACCTGATCCGCTCGCCTCCATTGCATTTCGCCTTACGACTAGCACGGCGCTCATCACCAATGGTCTTATCGCTCGCCGTATGCCGGCTGAGAACGATGGGATCTTCAACGCCAATTCGGGAATCTCAATCGGGCAGGCTGCTATGTCCCGAGCGATGTTCGAAGCGGCAAACGCCCTGAGGCAGTCGGCCGTGGCCGAAACGGTTTCCGAGGCGGATCGCTGGCAGCAGGTCGGACAAAGCCTGCTAGACGGGATCGTAGGGGCTGGCAGCCGCACCGGGGCAATCCTCCGCCGGGCGGCACCTCTTGGTCCTGGCGAATTCGTTCTCCCTCATTGGCTCTATGCCGCGCGCGGCCCCGTGGGCGACCTTGCTGACATCGGCGAGGGGTATGAACTCATTCCCGACGAACACCGCCTCAGGGACTTCTATGCGTCTTCGGATGGCGCCGCCTTGCGCGACTTCCATGTGGCGCTCGCCTATGCCCGGGACAACGACACCCGCGGCGGCGACGCTCGGATGATGTGGCGGCTGCTCGATAGCGGCATGATGGTCACCCAACTCCAAAATCGAAAGATCCCGGATGGGCGCGCGGTCTTCGATCTCTGGCCGGGGCTGCCGGCTGTCCTGCCTGCCGGTGCCGAGCCGACCGGGCTTGCGTGCTTCTCGACGCACGCCGATGGCACGTCGCCGAACGTCCTCGGCGTGAACGCGGGGAACATCGGCTACAACTTCCTGTCCAGAGATAGTGTCGGACGTGTCGTTTTTGATGTTCCGAATAGCTACGATTATTCTCAGGTAGCCGTCCCGGTTCCCACAAACACGCCGCCCGAGAACAATGGGCAGCCGCCGGAAACTCAGGACGAAGTTACCTATGTGCTTGTTCCTACCGTGTTCACTTACTCACGATCTTTCTCTGATCATTGGCGGAGTGCTCAGTCCTGGCAGTCAGCCGATTCTTACATGATGATCGATTACACGATTTCTCGTGCGCTCGAAAGCGATGAGAAGATTCAGGTCGGGGTCAAGTTCGGAAATCAGATTTGGACTGCAACTCTGAACGGTTCGGAAACCGTCGTCGGGAACAAGCATTTTGTTCCTCGTAGCAGTTTTGTTGACGGAAGTGGTCAACAGATTCAACCCGGTCAGGAGATCTCTCAATCGTTCGTTTCGGTTACGGCGAAACTGGCGTACCGGTTCGTCTTGAGCCGTATGCGGCTGGTGCCGACGCTCGATCGCGAGGAAGACGCGAGCCCCTTCTTCCCTGGTGTCGATGGTTTCCGCACATCCGGCTACAACAACCTCGGCCTCGTCGTTGGTTACCGGGGATCTCCCTGGATTGGCGGGCAGACTGTCGATCTCTGGCCGCTTATGGCGATCGATCAGCCCTCGTTTTTTACCGCCTTGTCCCCTTCGGATCTTCCGAGCTTCGATTTTCAATCTCGCCAGATCATCTATCCTTTCACCGCATCCACAGGACAGGGTGTCGTAAAACCTCCTTATGCTTTGCTCGGCGAGCAAGCTGTTGCATTCCTCAAGGCGGCACAAGATAAGTATCAACAGGACGCGGCGAATGTGAGCGGACCTATGGCTCACACCTTTGTTCTCAACCGGCCTGATTCATCCGAATTCGGCAATGTTATCCCGCTTTCTTGGCTTTACAAGAACCTTAGGTCGAGCGAAGATGTTTTCTGGCAGTTAAGGGCGATCGAAGGTCTTGCGAATTTCACGAGGCTGGTGAAGACCAATAAGCAAGGGTTGGTCTATAACGGTCAACAGATCACCTATAACGGCAAAAAGGTCGTTGTTAACAATTACAAACAAGATGAAGCAATTATCCCGTTCAACGAATATGCCGGTTGGAGCGATAGTTACCAGAACGCTCTTAATGTGGCTTACAAATTTCTGCTATGGATTGTGGGGTCTTGGAAAGGTCCGTTGTATGTCACTTACAACGGCCAACCTGTGACATACAACGGTCAGCCTATTTACAAATTTTATGAATCATATCTCGAAACTTTTTCGACAATTCCTTCTTATGTCGATGATCCTCGGCTCGCTCCCGTGCCCTATTCGACTTACAACGTTTACAGTATCGCATTAATTTTGAGATCCGCTTTGTTTTTGCGTCAAACCGATCATCCGAATTATATGTTTTATGAAGCAACGATGGTGATGTGTTGGAATTATCTTGAACGCTACTATCAAAGAAGCGGGCAGATGAAAGGAACGTGGTCCCCCTCGATCAATCAAATGGATTGGCGGTACGGGGAGATCATCACGGCCCTGGCGGAGATGTTGAAGACCCCGAGCTTCCTCCCTGCCGAGATCCCGATCGCCGATGTAGAGGCTCGCCTGATCGATGCGATTGGGTGGATCGAGACGACCGGATCACAGACCGGTGAGCCGATTCCTGGGATGGACAAATTCTATCTCAGCATTCCCGTTCTAATTCGTGCCCCAGATGAAAAGGGCAATATGTCTGTCGATGTCGATCGGCTGACTGAAGACTTTGACAACGAAATCTCGATCCCGCTGCAAAGCGAGTATGACCCCGAACCGTTCAACCGTCCGCAACATACATGGTGGATTCGAGGGCGGGAGCAACATGATGAGTTCCGCAAGATGCTTTACGCCTTGCGCGGGCGCGCTGTTGCTTTCTGGAAGCCGACTTTCATGCGAGATCTCATTCCGGTCGAAGATCTCTTGACCGGTTCGTTCACGCTGCGCGTTGCGAATGTCGGCTACACATCGAACGGTGGTCCTCGTCGTTCGCGCGAGCACGTCATTGTTTTCCTAAGAGACGGCACGCAGATCTTCCGGCAGATCGTCAGTTCGGAGGAGATCGACGATCGTATCGAGGAAGTTAGATTCAACACCAGCTTCCGGAGAACCCTGACGCCGGCTGATGTTCTGCGGATCAGCTTCCTCGATCTCGTTCGAATGGATCAGGATGGCTTTCAATTCGCCCACATTACCGATACGGACGGTGTGTCATCGTCCACAACCGTCATGCGATCGGTGAAGGCTGCCTAATGTCTTATGATTCTGTCGAGCGATCGATTAGCAGCGCGGTTCCGATCGCGCTTTACGACTTCACTCTTGGCGAGAAGACGTGGAGGTACGCGGCATCAGAAGATCAGATCGAGGTGATGATCGCCGGGCTGACGATAAAGTACGACCCCCTCGTCATCAAAGACGAGGGGTTTTCGGAATCAGGCTCACCCGACAACGAGGATGTGAAGGTTTCCCTTCCTCGTACAACTCCTATTGCTCAGTTATTTCGCGCTGTAGCCCCTTCCGACGAGGTTTATATAACTATTCGTCGAACAAATTTTGGCACTATGGAGGCGCCTGTTTACTGGATCGGTACGATCAAAAGCACCAAAGCGATAGGCCTTAACGAACTAGAACTGACGTGCATGATGATGGCGTCAAGTTTTAATCGGCAAGGTCTTCGTCTCGGATGGCAGAAAGGTTGCAACAATAGTCTTTACGATCAGAATTGCACGGTCAATCCGAACGATTGGGTTGCAAATCTCACCATTTCAGCTTTGTCCGATGTTTCTGTTTTCTCTGATCAGATTTTGGCTTTCCCCCAGGGGTACTTCAATTACGGATATGTTGAATGGGATACCGAATTTGGGACGAAGGAACGGCGAGCTATCGATCAACAGGTTGGACCTTCGATCCAGCTTCTTGAAGGCTCATCCGGTCTGAGCCCGGGACGGACCATTCGGGCTTACCGAGGGTGCTCCCTGACGACGACCTCTTGCAAGAGCTTCAACAATCTTCCGAACTATGGCGGCTGCCCGCACATGCCCGGTAAGAACCCTTTCGATGGCAATCCGGTGTTCTGAGGAAGATCTATGCAATTTCTCATCGCAATCGCCCTGCTCGTCGTGAGCTACACTATCCAGGCTTTGACGACACCGAAGGCCGACAAGCCGAAACCCGCCTTGTTCTCCGAGTTCGACTTCCCTCAGGTCGATGAGGGAACGCCTCAGGCGGTGATTTTCGGTGATGTATGGACAGAAGATTGGGTCGTCCTCTGGTACGGGAACTATCGCACGACGGCGATCAAGTCGAACGGGAGTAAGAAGTGACCGAAGATCGTTTCTATGTAGCGGATATTCGTGGCGCCGGTCTCTGCATGAGCGGTGCCCGTTCCTATTTCAAGCTCAAGGAATGGGACTGGCACGAGTTCCTACAGACCGGTCGGCCGTGCTCCGATCTCGAAGCGGCCGGCGACGTGATGGCGCTCATGACCCTGGAATTTGCCCGCAATCGGGCCAAGGTGGAGAACGAAAATGGGCGGTAGCACCAAGGCTCAGACAATCGGCTATCGCTACTATATGGCCGTTCATATGGGGATCTCACGCGGGCCGATCGATGAGATCGTTGAGATCCGAATCGGCGACAAGATGGCTTTTCCCGTTGCAGGCGGATCGCAGATCTTGGACGGCCCGAATCCGCCGCCGAATAGCGTGAACTACACGATTACAGATACGGGTTCTTATCCTATCAATGCTCCTAATTTGTTCGGTGGCGATAAGGGTGAAGGGGGTATCGAGGGCACCCTTCGGGTTTTTATGGGTAAGAAAGGCCAGATTGTTGACGCTGATATCAAAAACAGTCTCGGTGGAGATGTTCCGGATTTTCGTAATATCACGACCTGCTATTATGAAGGTCTGATTTGCTCGCTCAACCCATACCCGAAGGTCTGGAAATATCGTGCTCGACGCTCCCTCAAAGGATGGGACGGGGAACCCTGGTATCCCGAGAAGGCACGGATCTCGATGCGCAACGGCGCGATCATCGCCATGAACCCAGCGCACATGATCTATGAGGCGGCGACCAACCGGGATTGGGGGCGCGGCTGGCCGAGATCTCGTATCGACGACGCTTCGTTCCGTCGCGCGGCTGACACTCTTTTCTCCGAACAATTCGGATTATGCCTTCGATACAATCGGCAGGACGCGCTCAGTTCATTCGTACAGGAGGTTCTTAACCATGTTCAGGCAGTGGTATATACAAGTCGTGAAACGGGTTTGCTCACGTTTGATCTCATCAGAAACAACTATGACGCCGAAAGCATTCCGCTTTACACTTATGGAGATGGGTTGCTTAGCGTCGAAGAACCCGAAGTGGCAACTCGGGAAGATGTGGTAAACGAACTAATTGTCAAGTTCAAGGACCCTATTCGTAACGAAGAACGGTCCATTCGAGTTCACAATCTTGCATCCATTCAATCTCAGCGCGGGGCACGCAACACGAACACGGTAGAATATCCTGGCATTCCGATCGATGAGCTTGCGAACCGTATAGCAGCCCGAGATCTGCGGATCGGTGCCGTCTCCGGCCGGCGTTACACGGTGATTCTGAATCGCGATGCCTGGAAGATGTTTCCCTCGAAGGTCTTCCGAATCAAAGCTCCCGACAAAGGGATCGAAAATCTAATTCTTCGCGCTGGCAAGGTCGAACACAAAAGCATCGATGACGGTCAGATTACCGTCACAGCCGTTCCGGATATCTTCGGAATGCCGTCTAATGCCTATACCGATTTACAAACTAATTTCTGGAATGATCCGGATCGAATTGCCAAAGCTCCGCTATTTTCTACGGCTCGCGAGATGAATTATCGCGATCTATTCAACAATCTTTCCCGAGCCGATCTGGCGCAGATTGCATATACAGAATCCTATGTCGGAGCGTTCGCGACCAAACCTAGTCCCTTGTCTCTAAGCTTCTCGATTGAGACAAAAACATCTTCGGAAACCGAGTACGGAATGCGAGACACGGATTCCTTCTCTCCGGCTTTTGTCTTGAGTGGTCCGATCGACGCCAAGACGATCTATATCCCCTATAGCCGATCCTACGATGCGAACGGTATCACCCTGCCGTGTGCCGGTCAGATCGATGACGAGATCATTCGAATCGACAACGTGACCCCGGGAACGGGTACGGCCGGCGTCCTGACTGTCACGCGCGGGTGCGTCGATACGCTGCCGGCCGCTCACACGACCGGGCGCCCGGTCATTCTCTTCGACGGCTTCACCGGGCTCGATCAGCGGGAGTACGCGGCGGGTGAGGCCGTATCGGTGCGTCTTCGCACGAATACCTCAACCGAAGAGTTGGATGAAACCAAGTCTCCTGTCAATAACGTCAGCGTGACCGGTCGTCAAGGGCGTCCATATTCGGGTGCTAATATGAAAATCAACAATGTGACCATCTACGATACGATTCCTAAGCGAGATGATATTTTGATAAATTGGTCACATCGTGATCGAATCACACTTCAAGATAAACTTCTTGGATTTTTTGAAGGAGATTTTGTTCCTGAAACAGGAACAACTTATTCCATTGTCATATACGATAATAATAAAACCTATCGAGTTTTTGAAAATATCACAAATAATCAAATTACCTATACAAAAGATCAACAGATTGCAGATAGCTTACCTGGCAATAATGCTCAGTTCTTTATTAAACTGATAACTGTTCGCGATAATCTTCAATCTTATAGTCAACCTGTCGGTATTGCCGTTCGAAACTAAAACTTGTACCCATACAGACATAAAACCTTCCCGATCATTCTTTGGAGAATAAACATGGCCGGCGAAATCGAGCTTGAGGTTCTTCTTAATCAGTTGCGTTTCGGCGACAACGGACGTGGTATTTCTTTGGGGCCGGACGGTAAACTTCAAAGAGATCGTGAAACAACCACTGATCAGATCGATAAGGTCTCAGGTACTCTGAGTGTCGATTCCGGTCTAAGCGATCTTCGTCTTGACGGTGGTGACACTCTGGATTTTATCGAAATCACTGTCGGCAATCCGGGTGATTCTCCCAACATTACGGCTGCGGCACCAACCGGAAGCATCTGGTTTGATGCTTCGACAACCTTTTCTGATTCCTCTTTAGAATCCGTTGTTGTCAATATCAATGTGCTCGGTAACGGAAAAGCTTTTCTCGTTATTGCAGCGCCGAACGACGACGGCACGTATACCATCAAAAATCGAATCGATGTGAGCGTTACGGGTCTAGGTGCGCAACGACTGAACGTCGGCCGCGATCTCCCTTCGACTGTCTTGCGCGCCGGGTGGATGATCGGTTGGCAAGCCCTGGCGGGCGGCGCGCAGATTGGTTACGGCGGCGGAGGCAATTCGTTCGAGATCCCTGGCAACCCTGCTATCGGCTCGAAGGTCACCGTCATACCGGGAGGCGCCTTCTTCGGTATGTCGGTGACCTATCGAGGTCTGGCCGATCGACCGGTTGGTTACCCTGCCGTTGCCGGGCCGACAGCGGAGGGCGGCCGGCTGTGGTTCCTGCCCGATCCGGGAATTCGCTTCACAGACGGATTCTTGCGCACTGTGAGGTTGTATATCTCGACTGTGGGGACAGGTGCAGGCATGATTTGCCTGCTTTCTCCTTCCGGAAACAGGTGGCGCGTTGAAAAAACAAAAATCGTTTTCAATCTAAAAGCCGGTTTGAACAAACTAGTTCTCGGTCCTGATTTCGGAACGATGCGGCTCTATGCTGGATGGACTATCGGTTATTTCTCGGGAAAAGATGATGCTCTCATCACTTTTGCTTATAATGGTAATTCTGCAAGCATTTCGGTTAGCGGTCAACCCGAAGTTGGTCAAATTTATAATTTTGATCCTTCCCCTGGCGCAAGCATTTCAATTAATGCTGATCAAATTCAAATTCGTACACCTTTGAGTGAGCGTGTTGATCTTCTTAAAGCGTTAATTCCGAATGTTTCTGACGTTGAATTTAGCCAATCAACCTATGATCGGATCACAAGCTGTAAAATATCTGCATCCGGACTGACTGTTACAGTTTCCGGTGTGTTCTCGCGAGCAGGGAAAACACAGGCTTTTCAACAATCTGTTAATCTTCAGGCCGTCACTCAGAACAGTTTTGACGTGACACGCGATATCTTCCCGATGAGCGTTCCGAATTATGCTTTTGCCTTGGCTCCGAACAAAATGCCCAAGGCATGTCTGAGCCTTGTGACGATTACCGATCCCAATACGGGCGCTACTCTGACAGAAGGTGTCGATTACGTTATCGATCTAGAGAATGGTGTCGTTGGTGCGCTCGGCAACGCCATTCGAAAGATGCGGATTGTCGCTGCATTTCGTGAACCGCGATACGACGCGATTTATTTCGATCCCGAAACACAAAACATTTTTGCGATCACAGGTCAAAACGCAACTCGTGATCCGCAAGAGCGTCTTCCTTATCTTTCGGCAGATACCAACACTCGTAATTCAATTCGTCTTTGTGCAGTTCGTTTATCTCAAACGACAGATATTGTTCCGACGTGGGATGTTGACCCGGAAAGCGGCGTTCGTCGCGTTCTTGGTGATCAACTCGCTCGTGACAAACGGCATGCCTATCACTCGACACCGGTTCTTCGGGCGCTTGCAGCGACCCGGCAGGATATTCCGGTAGCTTCCATTGGCGACAGCATCGTCGCCCACATGATCTCGGACGCGCAGTTCACCCGGACACCGGCCAACGGAATCTATCGCGATCGATCCACGGCGGAATATCTTAGCGATCCCGGCGCCATCGGGGCTGACATCATTGCGTCGATTCCGCTGTACGACACGGGTGATGGCGCAGGTCAGGTTCATACCCGACTTTCTGTTGCATGGGGTATCATCGAATCTCTGAAAAAGCTTGGTCCCAATGTAACATATCAGAACTTTTGTCAAGGCGGTACAACCAGCACCCAATTTTTAGCTGATCAAACTTGGCTTAACGGAGTTTTGAACAGCGGTGCCAAAGTTGTCATATGGCACTTTGGTATGAACGAACTGAACGATCCTGATATTGAGTACAGGACAAAACAGTTCCTCAAGCTTGCTTATGCAAAAGGCATGGATGTCATTATCATCATGCCGCCGCGGATCAATAATCCGTTCAACCCTTCGGCTCGTGACGGCTGGATTGTTACTTGTTCGGCTCTTCGTCGTGCAGCCGAATGGGTTGATTTTGATCCGGTAACCAAAGCAGGTTCCGGTAAGACGGCTGCGATCATCGATACCACGATGATTTATGACGATGATCAAATCGGTGCTTTGGGTATTCATCAGAAGGATCATTGCGGGTCTAACCGTTTTAATCATCCCGGTAAATACGAGATCGAGACTGAAGGTCGTCTTGCGTCTTATATCGTTGTGGATGATCTGATCTCGATTCCTGTCGGCTCGGGCGGAGGGGGTGGTGCTACGGGTGCTACGGGTGCTACGGGTGCTACGGGTGCTCCTGGCGCTACGGGCGCTACGGGCGCTACGGGCGCTACGGGCGCTACGGGCGCTACGGGCGCTACGGGTGCTACGGGTGCTCCTGGCGCTACGGGCGCTACGGGCGCTACGGGCGCTACGGGTGCTACGGGCGCTACGGGTGCTACGGGGCCGGTTTCCGGAAAAATCGTTCCAACTGCCACGGCAATTGACCGAAACATATATGCGGCTGTACGTGAACGCGGCGTGCCAATTTCCGCGTTTGGCATCGCGGATGATGGCAATATCGATGCGGCGCTGCCGAAAGCTTTCGACGCCCGTGCCGCGCGCGATGCCTCCGATCCCTGGCGTCGCAGCTCGCCGATCCTGCTGCCGAGCGGCTACTTCTACACTGCCACAGGTCTCGTTGCCGACTATTCCGCCGCCGCCACCGAGTTCCCCGACCACCTCGTGTTCGAAGGGCACGGTTGCGGCCAGAGCATCATGTCGTATCGCGGCACGAACGGTGCCGCGCTTTCATACATCGGCGGTACGGATCAAGCTCTGCACGCCTATGCCAAGATCAAAGGAGTGCAGATTAACAACAACGGCACGGGCAACAACGTCGCCATTTCGATGAAGAAGGCCGCGTTCTTCGGCCTTGAAGACGTGATGACCGCCGGTTTCGACCTACATTACGATCTGGTCGATTGCCTGTCGCAGCGTTGGGAACGTGTCAGCATCGGCGGGGGACGCCGCGGCATCTGGGCCCGACGCGACACCGTTTCGTACCCTAACGCGTTCACCGTGACCGGGCTCATCATCGGCCAGATGGACGAATGGGCGGCCGTGGTCGAGGGCGGTAGCGCCTGGACGCAAATCGGCGGATCTATCGAAGGCAACGGTAAGAATACTGCATACGGTTTGGAGAGAGGTGGTCTAAAATTTATTGCACCGGGTAATGAAGGGGGTGTTGCCGCCACTATTATTGGAACTTACTTTGAAGGTAATGCCGGAGGTGCCCATGTACGTTGGGTGGGGGATAACGCGGTCAAACCCTGCACCCTTAATGTTATGGCTAACTTTAATCGTATTGGCGGTAATGCCGACGCACCTTATGATATCTGGGCCTCAGCCATTGACGGCGATCCAGGCGGAATTTTGAATGTGTCGGGTTGTGGGTTTACTGGGTTTAACAGCTATATTCCAAATAATGTTAATCCGCGCATCCGCACGGATGGTCCAATTCTATTACAGGGAGCGCAGGGTGCTGTATTCTCCGATTCTATAGAGGCGCCCCTTGGTGTGCAGACTGCTTTCGCCTCCGTTGAGGTGGGTGCTAGTGCGAGCGCTACACCTCCTATATTCAGAGCCCGCAACGTCAAGTTAGTGCAACGCATTGACGTTGGATACCTTCGCATCTTCTTCAATCGGAAAGGCCGCGGGGCTTACCAATTGGGCGTTACCGGAAGTGATCAACCTTTACAATATAGTTTATTTGCTCAAACTGCTGATTATGTCGATGTGTTTATTATTAATGCGACAAATACTAGCCGCATAGATGCTGATACACGTATTTTTATTTTGGAATAAAAAAAAGATGCAATTAACAAAACAGAAAGGAAATATCAAAATGGGAAATATAAATATCACCGTACCCGACGTGAAAAATATTGTCGGTTCTTCGGCACCCCTTGCAAAAGAGATGGTGCCGATTATCAACAAATACGCCGATCAATTCGGCGTAAATACCGTCGAACGCATGTCGGCGTTCCTTGGTCAACTTGCTGTAGAATCACTGTTCAAATACCGAGGCGAAATTTGGGGTCCGACGAAGGCACAACTCGGCTACGAGGGGCGCAAGGATCTCGGAAACATCCAACCGGGAGACGGTTCGAAGTTCCGAGGCTACGGAGGAATTCAGATAACCGGTCGGGGAAACGTTCAGGCTTTTTCGGATTGGCTCGATAAGCAAGAGATCGAACATCCGGACTTCCTGGCGAATCCGAGCTTGCTCGGGCAGGCGCCTTGGTGGGTACTTGGCGCGTTCTGGTATTGGAGCACGTGGGGTTTGAATCGGCTCGCCGACGCCCTGACGATCGAGAACGTCAGGGATCAGGTGCTCGGGAGCGGAAAATCGAAACCCACGTCGAAGGTCCGGCCGATCACCAAGAAGGTGAACGGCGGCTACAACCACCTCGCCGAACGCATCACGGCAACCGAGAGGGCGTTGCGCCGACTGCACCCGGACTTGGACGCCGAGAAGCGTCCGAAGCCGCTCCCGGTCGATTCTGCGGCCGGGAAACCGGCCATGCAGATCGCGAGACTCGATGCGATGTTGCCGAAGGTCGATCCCGGGCTGCTCGCGCCGAAGGGGTCGCTCGCGAACACGATCTTCAACGTCGGCGGCCCGAGCTTCAAAGCAACGCGAGGCAACCCGGTCGATCCGACCGTCAAGACAGTGCAGGAGATTCTATTCGCCAAGGGATACAAGATGGTCGGTCGCAACGACGGTCGATACGGGCAAAACACGCTCGATGCGATCGTTGCGGCTCGACGAGATCTCGGGCTTCCGTTGATCGACGACACCGATGAAGACGGGATGATCCAAGCTACGGAGGCGATCACGCCTGATTTTCTGGCGGCGATCACCATTGCTCCGCCGCGTGAAGTCGATCCGCAACGGGCGGCCTTGCCGACGAAGGAAATCGCCTCAATCGTGCCGGAGGTCGCGCAAGCTCGTCTCGGCAAGCTCACCTCGATCGTGGGAGCCGGCGCAGCGGGATTGCCGGCGATCGGCGGTTTCGTGTGGGATCAGGTTCAGAAATTCCCCGACCTTCGAGCCCAGATCGACCCGATTCTGTCGGCCCTCTCGCTTTCGATTCCGAATTGGGCGTGGTTCGGAATTCTGTTCGGCGTGATGGTCACGACCTACCTTCTCACCCGGCGATCAGAGCGGGCCGCCGTCCAAGCCTATCGATCCGGTGAGCGCGTCGCCCAAAACTGAAACAACCGAAGCTTGCGTTTTCCTATCGAGCCTTCTCGGCTATAGCGAAAACGCAAGCTTCGTTTTTCCAGGGATAGATCAGTGACGCGCACCAACCTAAATACCGGCGGGGAGCCGCGCCGACTTCCCCTGGATTCCGAGGTAGAGCGGGAACGGGACATTGAGGTCTTATGCGAAAGTCCTTACGGACCATACGTTCGGGCTAGGTCACGTCCTCAGTTGACCAATGTTCATGACGACCTTATTGAAACTTTCTGTCGGATGGACAAGAAAGAGGTCGAGAAATTTGCCTTGTTCATCGGCATGTTATCGTCTTTTAGCCTCGGAGAGATTGACGATGTGTTCAAGATTGTCAAGATCTATCAATTTTTCAAATGGTTGTATAAAGGAATTAAGTGGTTGATTGTCAGCTTCTTTGCCGGCCTTGCGGTAATGGCAACCGGTGGGGATCAGATCGAAAAGATCTTCGGACATATCAAATCTCTTATCAGCCTTTGGAAGGTAGGAAAATCATGAGCATCTTCAAAAATCTCTTCACAGCTTTCGGTGTTTTCGTTGCCGGTGGCTGCGGCATGACCGTGATGGGTTGGTATCAGGAGCGTTTCCCGGTTCGAATTATCCACCGTTACGATTTGACCAAGACTGTCAAACCGGGTGATGATCTTCTTATCGGTCTTTCGGTCGGTCGTGACAAGAACTGCGACATGACGGTGATGCGAAGGGTCACATATAGCGATGGTTCTCCGACCGCCATAACTCAAGAGATCCCGGAAGAGTGGGGTCCGCTCGGTCTGGACGAATATATTCTCCGGATTCCGATCAACCCGAGCGCGCCATACGGTCCCGGTAAGGTTTGGAGCCAGTCTTGCGCTCGATGCAACCCGCTTCAAGCCTTGCATCGTCTGTTAGAGGTCTGTTCGGAGCAACGCGAAGACAAGTTCGAGGTCGGCCCGGAGACGATCTATACACCATATCCAAAAGATTTTATGCCTTCTCACGAATTAGCGGCTCAGCGGCGCTATTAAGCGTTGACAATCGATTCTCGATCTCGTAAATCATAATTCTTCTTCGACGGGCCGCACCTTAGGGTGGACAGGAAGATGGCCTTGGGGGTTGCCCGATAACCTCTTTGGCTGCTGAGTGAAGCAGGCAACGCGCTAGAACCAGGACAGCAGAGCTTCACGCTGGTAGAAAGGCCCGGTCGCAGCAATGCGTTCCGGGCCTTTCGTTTTGCCGTTGACGGGATCTCAGACCGATCTTAGAATTCGAATCGGTCGATCGCGATGGTATCGCGATTTGCTGCCCCTATGGGCGTTTCCTCCCCAGACTTACCCCGCCTCGACATGGCCGAGGCGGGGTTTTTCGTTCTCAGTGCCCCAGATTGCGCGGCGGGTATCGGCCGGCGCCGTCCTGTGGGACCATCATGACGCTGTTGATGTCGGCAAAGCCGGCGTCCTCGGCGGCCCAACGGGCGCGCTGGCGGTCTTGGATCTCCCGCACCCTGGCGGGGTTCGGCGGGCGCTTCGAGACGATCCGTGGGGGCTCGGGGGTGTACGGTCGGGGATCTCGACGCAGCGGATGATTCGCCCACGGGCGCTCGCTCCACCACCGATTCAGGCGCGATCCGTAGACGACGGCGCACACCAGGGCGACGACGATCCCCCACAACAGGATTTGCACGAATAACGGCATAGCTGCCTCCTGACTTCCTACCCAAGGACAAAAAGAAACACCCGCCGGAGGAACCCCGGCGGGTGTCGTTAGTTCAAGGCGTCGATCGGAAATCCGGGCTCACTCGCGCCGGAAGAAGGACGGCGAGGCAGCCGCCGGGTCGTGCAGCCGGGTCGAGGCGAGATGCGCGGGCAGGTTCACGAGGTCGATGCGCTGACTGGCACCGCTGCCGGTGTTGCCGGCGCCCGGCTCCCGGTAGCTGGCGAGATGGAGCCGATCGAGGCCGCCGAAGTGATCCGGAGCGGGACGCGCGACGACGCCGCCGATGAAGTCGAAATGCCGATTCTGGAAGCCGTGGGGCGCCTTGCCCGAGTTGAGAGCCGCTGCGGGCATGGTCGTCACGAGACAGGAAGCCGCCGCCAGGGCCAGCATTCCGAACAGGGAGAAGA
>JAAIGE0100498287.1_pt1 | contig 28448 bp, 23 predicted proteins | sample 6487951 | NCBI WGS metagenome assembly JAAIGE01 (sample SAMN13974128, study PRJNA590717) | phyllosphere metagenome | biome: tomato field; feature: multiple bacterial spot infested tomato fields; material: tomato leaves; isolation source: leaves from tomato fields | host: Solanum lycopersicum ...
GAGGTCGACCGTTACTACATCGCGCACGCGGCGATTGCCGCGCTGGCGAAGGACGGCAAGATGACGGGTAAGGATGTGGCCCGGGCGATTAAGCAGTACAAGATCGATCCTGAGAAGGCGAATCCTGTTGGGGTTTGATTAGTGTCATAGGGGACGACGCGGCGACTTAAAGGTCGCCGTTTCTCTATTTAGGTGGCCGATCTTGGTTGCCAGCAACCAGAGAGAGGGGTTGTATGTCATTTAAGATAATCGCACAGACGAAAGATATACGTACTGGGACAACCGTGCTCTATGCTCAATCAAGTATCGGGAATTATCTAAGCTTGGTTGGCTCAGAGTTTGACGAGTTTGAGATTCAAAGAAAGCGCGTTCAGCACAAAGCCTATGGTCGGATGAAGGAGGATATTAAGGCTGGAACCTTGCTCCCCACTATAACTTTAGCGGTTAAAAAGGACTTTATTGCAGATATTTCCAGGGCATTAAGTGATCCGGATCAGCTGGAAAATCTCCTCCAAACACCGGGGAAAGTAAATATTCTTGACGGGCTTCAGAGAACGCATATCCTCTCAGACATTAAGACTGAAGGGCATGTTTTTCCGGATAACCAAAAAGTTATTCTTGAGTTTTGGTTGGAGGGCGATGTCAAGAATCTCATTTATAGAATTATTGTGTTGAACTCGGGTCAGAAGCCCATGTCAATGCGTCACCAGATTGAGCTTCTTTTCTCAACTACTAAAGAAAACCTAAAAGATAGAATTCCCGGTCTTGATATCATTACTGAACGTGATGAGGCCCGACGCACGCGTCCCGAAAAATTTCCTCTAGAAAGGTTGGCGCTTAGTTATTATTCATTCATTACGAAGTCAACTGAGATTGACAAGGAGAATATCATAGCCCAGAAGCTTGTCGAAGATAGCGTTCTTGAGGGAGGGGAGCAGGAGCTGGGAGCCAAGTTTGATAAGTACACAAAATTCCTTGATCTCTTCTCAAAGCTTGATAGGGAGATTCACCGAGTTTATTCAGCCGAAGAATTCACGTGGTTCGGTTCAGAGAACTTTATGGTTTCCTTTTTTGCTGCTGTGGCAGATTTTTCAATAACTGAGGAGCGTGAAGCTCGAGTAAATCAGGCTCTCGCAGTGCTTCTGAGCGGGTTGCAAGGAGTGCAGGTGAACACCGATTTGCTTGGGTATCAGAGTTACAAGGCCGCAATTCAGGGTGTTTCATCTAGAAAGACAAATGTGGGATACGCAACTCGCAAACTCCTATTTAGTGTATTGAAGGAATATTTCCGAGAAGAGGGGGAAAAGCCAATTGCAGAGCTCTGGGCAATCGAAGCTTAGATGGTGAACAAGAGGCGATCATGAGTTTAAAAGTTCTGCCGATAAGAAGTTCCCGTCCGCGCCCTTCTGAACCCTGCGATATTCCGATAAGGATGGGGGGCGAGGAAATTGGGTTCCTCTGCCTGCTCCGAGGTCTTGAGGCACAGGTTTCAGCGATGACTCAAGCACAGTCGGCGGTACTCACTATTGAGAGTGGAGATATACAGCTTTCGGGTGCTTCTTATACCTTCGTTGGCGACTATGTGGTCATTTCTGCCGACAGTATTGAAATGTACGATATTGCCAGGGCGTCATCCTCCTTCTGGGGGCAATATCTTCATGAATCCGATGCGCCTGTGGGATCACTTGAAGTTTTTCGTGATGACGAGGTAATCCAAGTAGACGCGGCATGTATACTGCCGACAGAAAGGCACGCTGAATCATTATCAAAGTATGCTTCTTATGGAAGGCCTACTGATAGATTCCTATTTCTCTATCATTTTCTTGAGTTGGATTTTGATAGAGAAGTGGTGAAAAGGATAAAGGCATTAGATGATAATAATCTAAATGGCGTCGGTCAGATTATTCGAGAAATTGGTAGTGGTGATGAAATGAATCGTCTACTACACCTTGTGAGAGACGTGCCAATTGATGAGCTTGAGAGCTGGGCGTCCGAGCTGAAGAATCATCCTCGTGTGGCAAGAAATATATTTTATGAATATGGGAAGGACTCTAATCCTGTTAAATCATACGAGGACTTCAAGTGCTATTTTATCGATACCACGGCGGTGCGAAATCATATTTTCAGTGATGCAAAGGCGAACGCTAAGCCCACTGTAGACCTATGCAAGGACTACAGTAAAAGTATTAGAAGGTGCGTTGCATACTGGATATACCGCGTTCGCTGTTGTGTGGCTCACAATAAGTTGGGTGAATATCACTTGATGTCTCCAGAAGATATGAGTTTTCTTGAGAGGTTTGCAATACCCCTGTTGCGGGTGATCGTGAGATATCGAATGACTGTCTAACCACGGTCTTGCAATAACGGGGTCAGGTTAACTTATCAGTCGGCGGTGTTCGGTCTGCGTGGGCGATGAGCGGGCCTGACGCCGGCAAAGCGGTCGGTCTTTGCTTCGACCATTGCGCGGAAGGCGTCGTGACCCAGGGCTCGCTGCTGCTGTAGATGAAGACGAATGTTGGCGAGCAGTTCGTCGGGGAGGGCTTCATCGAGCAGAGCACGGTAGGCGTTGGATCGCTCGATCGGGTCGCTGCCAAGCGCAAGACAACAGGGATGTGGTGTCAGTGCGGAGTGCTTACGCTGGCCTAGATCGGCTGGGCAGCTGGACCAACGATACGCTGCCGGGTTGTCTGTCAGGCGAGCACGCATTGGGTTGAGCTCGATGTAGCAATAGCAGCGAAGCACGTAGTCAGCACTGTCCACGAGGCAGGCTTTGTAGCGTCCCTCCCATAGCGCACCGGTGCGCCCTTGGCGACCATTGAACAGCGTGAAGTAGTTGCGCCCAAGCCGTTGCATCAGTTGCCCGATCCGTCCCGCTGCAGGTGGCGTGATCAGCAGATGCACATGGTTATCCATCAATACATAGGCATGCAGCTTGCAGCCCGTCGCCTGTAGGGCCTCATGCAGCAGGTGCAGGTAGCGCAATCGGTCGCCATCATCCAGAAAGCACGGCAAGCGATTGTTCCCGCGCTGCATGATGTGCTGCGGGATACCGGGAAGGTCGATATGCGGAAGTCTGGCCACCTGACAGGACTCGCAGAAAGGCACTGCTGCTGATAGCGAGGAAGCCCTCCCGAAAGCTGAGGCTGTAGCCTGAAATTTGGGTAGAAAGTGAACCTGACCCCGTTAGCGTTATGTTTATCGCTGCTGCCATGAGCTGGGGCGCTGGCTGGAAGAATTACTAGTGTCTCGGACTTGAGTCGAATTTTGCCTGCCGCAGCCATCGAAACACGTATACGTAAGCTATCCGGCAAGCTTAGTACATCTTGTGGCATCTGCTCGATGGATATCAGGCTGATGACCTTAAGAGCATCAGAAGTCTGTTCTCACCTTGGCTGTGCTGGTCTCGAGGTTGTAGATTGAGCTTAGTAGGGTGAGCTGAACTGTGGGGTCTCAATGGAAGAGATGGATCTTCCGCATGCTTCGATGGAAATGTTGCCATTGCCCGTTTCCATCCAGTGCGCCAATGCATCGGAAGTCGACTCCGCGGAGCGCCGTATCGAGCACTCCCATACGACGCCAGCACGCCAACCTAGGTCGATGATCGTCCGTATCGCGGCAAGATCCCTCTCCCTGTTCCTCTGCAACTTCGCATCCCAGAACTCTGGACGCGTCTTGGGAAGCCGGAAGTACGGGCATCCCTCATGGCGATGCCAGAAGCAGCCGTGGACGAAGACGGCCACCTTGCGTCCAGCGAAAACAAGATCCGGTCTTCCTGGTAGTTTACGGTCATGTAGCCGGTACCTTAGCCCTTTCTGCCATAGCAACTGTCTGAGAATGAGCTCGGGGGCGGTATCCTTGCCTCTGATCCGCGACATCAGCGCCGAGCGCTTCTCTGCGGTCATCACATCAACCATCGCCAGAGTCCTCTGATCTTGTCCGTGGCAGCAAAGCGCAAAAGTGGTTCAGTCGGCGTCATCGACATCTTCGCCGGTCCGGGTGGCTTGGGCGAAGGCTTCAGTAGCTTCAGTCCGAAGAACTCGACACTTCACCCCTTCCAACTGGCTGTCTCGGCAGAGATGGAGAAGTCAGCCCATGCGACGCTGCAGTTGCGGGCATTCGTGCGGCTCCTTCAAAGGTCTGAGGGAGAGCTTCCGGCCGTGTACCGGAACTATCTCCAAGAGTTCGCGCAAGGCAATGCGGCGCTTCCAGGTGCGCGATTCCGCGGAGGGAAGTGGTCGAGTCTCTGGCAGGAGGCCGAGGAGGAGGCCCTCAACCTCACAATGGGTGTGGATGCGGATAACGAGCGGCTCCATCAGCGTATCGAGGCGGTACGCGGGAACTACGACCAGCTTGTATTGATCGGCGGGCCGCCATGTCAGGCTTATTCGGTCGTCGGCCGTGCCAGGCAATCCAAGGTCAGCGAGTTCAAGGCCAAGGGCGACCACCGCCACTTCCTCTACAAGCAGTATCTGGGAATCCTTGCCAAGTTCACGCCTGATGTCTTCATCATGGAGAACGTCAAGGGGATCCTCACTTCCAAGGTCGGCGACCATGCAATGTTCGAGGCGATCCAGCGCGATCTGGCGGATCCGAAGGCCGCGCTGGGCAAAGGACGCGGCGGTACCGGCGAACGGTACGTGCTATTGCCGATCCATGTCGACGGCGATTCGCTCAGGACCCACGAAAGCGTTGCCGAAGATCCCGCAGGCTTCCTGATCCGATGCGAGGACCACGGAGTGCCTCAGGCGAGGCACCGCATTATCATCATGGGGGTGCGCGAGGACCGCTTCAGCGGACGCGTCGAGCATATTCCCGGCCTCGAGTGTCCGGACAAGCAGACATCCGTCGCGGATGCGTTGAGAGGGTTGCCGGGGCTGCGAAGCGGAATCAGCCGCCGGCTGGACAATGCCAAAGAGTGGAAGGAAGCATTCGAGAGTCAACGGCGTCGACTGATCCTGTTTGCGGATGATCTTGCCCTTAAGACGGAGCTGCGGAAGGTTGAGCCCAAGGCACGTCTGCCGCGATCTTCAGTCGGCTATACGACCAACACTATCGCGGGTTTTGAATGCCAGGTCCGGAAGGGCGGCCAACCTGTGGTCCTTAACCATGAGTCGCGGTCACACATGCCAGCGGACATGGGGCGGTATCTCTTCTGTGCGGCATTCGCGCGGGTTCAAAAGCGGTCACCACGAGGCTCAGAATTTCCTTTGGAACTTGCCCCTGACCATGCGAGTTGGACCACCGGAGCTTTTTCGGACCGATTCCGGGTCCAAGTGAAGAATCGCCCATCCAACACGATAACCAGTCATCTCTCAAAGGACGGGCATGCCTTTATCCATCACGACCCCGGGCAGTGTAGGAGCCTGACTGTACGTGAAGCCGCAAGGTTGCAGACCTTTCCGGATGACTACCTTTTCATGGGTAACAGGACACAGCAGTTCGTGCAGGTGGGAAACGCAGTCCCGCCTATGATTGCCGGACAGATCGCTAGGGTCGTTTGGGACATCATCAGGGACTAGGCATTGCAGAGTGATCTCCGGACCGCCGGTGCGCACCGGATTCCCCCCAGTCGCCCAACCGCCTTGACCTCAAACAGATTTGTAGCGTCGCGTCTTTGCGGCATCACCGCACAGCCAGTCGAGAACCCCTGGTGGGCCAATTGCCGTCAGATTGACGCGCGCCCGAGAGAGCGCGACGTAGGCAAGCTCTGGAACTTCGGACAACTCACGCGTGGCTAGCACTATGATGAATCGACGTTCCAAGCCTTTGAAATCCGCGATCGTCGATAGTGTGAGGCCCGCATATACCTCATTGCGAAGAGGAGCTTCGAGTGCATCAAGAATTGCACTGGAAGGGCTCAATATCCCGACGTCGCTAGGGAGTACACCCTCGGTGTTGATCAGTCTGCCTGTCTCATCAAGCGCGTCTCGCGCGATGTGGGTGTCTTCGCATGGCAGCCACCGCACTTCCGCGCCGATCGGGCCATCAGCGATCAGAGCGGGTCCCTGATAGAAGCGCTGGGTGGCATCGTGGATATTCTGTGTGTTACGCAGATTGCGGCTCAGCCGAATCGGCAGCAAGGTGTAAGAATCAAAGTGACTACGTAGTTCGCCATAGAGCCGCTGGTTGCTATCGAAGTATGCGTGAAGTGTGGAGGTGGCGGTGCGGCTGGCGAGTGCGTCGATTGCTACCCAAGTCGTAGGCGTGAAGTCTTGGGCCTCGTCGACCACGACTGAGTCATAGGTGAGATCCGGTCGTGACGCCAAGCTGTCAAAAACGAGGTCAGCGAGCTGCTCAGGTCGCGGCGTGACGTCAGCCGCGAGTAGGCCGGTCTCCGTGCCGAGTCGGCGGGCCAACTGGGCAAAGGTCGCAACTTCAACGGTACTGTCCCGAAGAATCATGCGGATATAATCGGCAAGCTGTGCAGATCCGCAAATGAATAGTGTTCGCTGCCCGGTCGCAGCGAGGCGGCGGGCATCCTCGCATGCAAGCACGGTTTTGCCGGTTCCGGCGCCGCCAGATACCGCGACGCGATGCAAATCCTCAAAAGCGTTGAGGATATGGAACTGCTGGGGGGTAAGGTTTTCAATGGCAGCGTCATCGTCCTCGCTGGAATATGCGAGCGGTGAATGCAGCTGGATGGGGCGAGCGAGCAGATGTTCCAGTACTCGCATTCCGTGTGGTCCCAGCGGATCCGCATTCCCGCCGGAAAGTCTCTGAACGACCCAAGCGGAAAGCTGATCGAGGTCTTGGCGCGTCGCAAAGAGCTCACGGGGCTTGTCCGGCCCCATGTTCTGCGGCACTGCTGCGACGTCGGGGAGGATCACGCCGTGACGGAATCGAAAGAAGCCCCTAGGCCAACCACGCTCAGCCTGTGCTTTTTGCAGCAGAATGTGCTTGCTGTCAGCAGACTGTTTGACCGGGTTTTTAATGCGGTGTCGGATGCCGTAGCGATCTGTGCTGGTCCAGCGTTCCTCGGCTGGGTCGTAAGTGATGGCGCCACCCTTTACCTCGATAAAAAGCACGCCATGACTAGGGTGGGCCGCGATGAAGTCAGACTCGCCATCGATCTCGGCACCAGTCGATGTTTCTCCTAACCAAGGGCGCGAGTAGAAGACTGTCCACCCTGATCCAAGTTGGGCGGCGAGTGCATCGTAGACACGGATTTCAGCCGCGCGGCGTGAATCGGCTCGAATCGCTGCCGGTAGCAGTCGTGGCCACATAGTCGCCATGATCACTGGTTCTCCATCACAAGGTCATGGAAGAAGCCGAGTGAGGGGGTCGCGGGAGACCCTACCAGTAGGGCCCGGTCGAGGAACTGGTTGAAGGCTTCGCATGACGTTTCAGGGGAGAGGACGCAGGCGTGGCAGGCGGCGAGTGACATGCCGCTCTCGCCTGCTAGAAGATCCTCGATGCAAAGCGGGTCCGACGAGCACCACACTTGCGCCTGGATTGCGGCCTTGATAGTGCGGTGCATACGCTCGGGCGTGCCTTCGCGTTGCAGACCACCCAGCGTTCCGTCGTCGTCGGAGGTGGCCGTGTAGATGAGCAGGCCAGCCATTGGGGCGTCACCATGATCCACATACAAGCGTTCCCTAAGTGCGGTCGATGAGTAGCCGCAATCGAGGGTGAGCTGACGCATCAGCGCATGGGCGAGGGTGTGCACCAGCACGTAGCGGGGCGTGATCGGCTTCGGGGGTTTGTCGTCGCCAAAGCGCTCCCGCCAGTTGGCGCGGTGGCGCTCGTCCAACGCACTAATGCGTTCGACCACGGCGGGCTGAGTTTCCCAGCGCGATAACGCATCCTGGCAGAGTTCCAAGTAGATACCCTCGCCACGAACCTCGATCGCGGGAAGCCAGTCTAGGTGCCGCGCCGAGATGGCTGCGACATTTGGAGAGTCTGGGTCGCCAGGCGGGTGGATGCGCGTGAAGCCCTTCAACGCGCTCACCTCGCGCAGACGCACGACACGGACCAAGTGGGAAAACCATTGCGAGATCGCGTCAGGAACTGCTTGCGGTCGCATCTCGAATTCGCGATCGGGGCCATGGTTTACGACACCGCTTGTGAACTGTCGATGTTCCTCTCCTCGCAGGTTTTCGGTGTCGATTTGCTCGTGAGAACTCATGCGCCGGTTTAGCAGCTCAGCAAACGCTTCTTCCGTCAGTCCCAGCTCAGTCAAGACAGGTTTAAGTTCCTTCTTCGCCAGAATCCGCACAAGTATCGCGCGCTCGTCAGGGTCTTCGACGTTCATGAACTGGTCCCACATCACGCCCATAGCCTCCTGAACTTGGTCAGACCAAGGAGGAATGCTCAGCGCCGACTCGATCACCGGGAAGTAGAGATTAGATGCGCCGCGTTGCACCGCACGTGCCTTATGCCCGCAGGTCTCGTCCGCACCGGCCAGCCATAGTCGACGGCCTCGGCAGTTCGGGAAGGTCTCCCAAGTTTCCTCTGAGAACACCCGGTCCATTGAGCGGCGGACCTTGCAGTTTGGACAGCTTAGGATCAGCCCTGCGAGGCCGGCTCGTTCGGACACGAGGCTGAGGAAGGTGCGCTGCCGGCAGCCCTCGTTGTGCCGAACCCATGAGTGCCAAGGAAATTCATCCAGATGCCCGGCCTCACAGGCCATCACAAAGCGAACGGGCACCACCCAGACCTTCCGGCGGCTCGGCATATACTGCGTGCACTGCGCGCAATAAAGGCCAGGTTCGCCTGTCTCGTCCGACCACGCGCGCGATTCGGCTAGCCGACTGCACTGTGGACATTGCAGCCAGTTCGGGAAACGGACCGCAACGAGGGCTTTGTTGTTGGGCCGATCGAACTCTTCGGTCGATACCGGTGGCAGCCGAAAGCCTTGGACGCCGAGCTTCTTCTGCAGCCGTGCTTCGAGCACCGTCTGCTCGTTTCGCATACCCGCAGGTGGGAAGTTGCGGTCCCACTCCTCGAGGCCACTAGCGACGGCGGAGATCGGAGCGCCGCCGGCGCGAAAGTCGACTATGGCTCCAGGGCCGAACAGAGACGCCGCCGCGCTGCGGCGCAGCTCCCCGAGTTTATTGCGCGACATCGTTATTCCTCAGGCCTGGGACAAGTCGGTATGGAGTCGCGGGCTCCACCCCGCGCATGGAGTTCGGCGTGGGCCAGGCTTGGCCAACTACGCGTCCTGTGGCGCGTCGCGCCGCTGCCTCTTCGGCGCTCTGCATCAAGGGCGAGGCGTTTGAGCCGTTCTTTTTCCAGTAAATCTCTGGCGCCCGTCGGATCCAGGCCTCGAGGCGGCGATGCAGCTCATCGTGCACATCGCTCTCGTCTGCGTCGATCCTGCCAGCACGGGCGACCACAAGGTCGATAAGGACTCGGGCGCGGTTGATAGCGGCTTCTGACCAAGTGGGCTCTTCGAGCATCTCGGGGATCAGATGACGCACAAGCGCCACGAGGACGGCGTGTAGGGCGCGGTCACGCGCGCGCGCGGCGAAGGGGGTCGTGCTCGTGGCCTCAACGAAACGATACAACATCGAGTGCCAAGTGCTGAATGTCTCGTAGTGCGAGCGGTCGCGCGGCTTGGCGTTGTTGAGGAGTGCTACGACGAGGCCCTCAACGCTGCCGCGGCCGACCCGGCTCGTGGCCTGAATGTATTCCGCCATGGTCTTGGGTTGGCCATTTACCAGCATGAGTCCAAGGCGGGGAATGTCCACTCCCACACTCACCATGTTTGTGGCGAGCACGACGTCCACGGCGCCGGGCTGGTCTACTCGAACGGCGAGCCTGTCGAGCATGTCGCGGATGTCGGCTTGGGTGCGGCGTGAAGTCAGTTCCTCGATCTCAGATAGGTGCCGGACCTGTCGTCCCGTGCGTGTGGCTAGGAGAGCAAGGGTGTCGGATACGTCATCCTGCATCAGCACTAGCGCGCCACCCAGCTCGCGCAGCGAGTTGAAGTACGCTAGCAGCGTCCAGTAAGGATCGCGCTCGCCCTCGCCGAGGGCGTGCAGAGCCCCGTTCATGAGTGACGCGGACACAGCTTGGAGGGTGAACTTAGCCGATCGTCCTGCGGTGGTTAGTCCTATATAGCGTCGGCCTACAAGCTTGCGATCTTGCACTGCGAAGCCTGAGTCTTCGGCATCGAGACCGGGAGGAGGGAATTGACAGGTGTCGCGGTCGAATAGGGCACGGACCTGCTCTTGCGCCCGGCGGATCGTCGCTGTCGAACCTACGATCTTGGGCGGGCGGCCATTGTCAGAGAGGATGATGTCGATTGCCGCTTCGTAGAGACCGGTGAGTGTTCCGAGAGGGCCGGCGATGAGGTGCAGCTCGTCCTGCAGGATGAGTTGTGGCTGCATGGGCGTGCCGACGCCGAAAAGAGCACGTGACGCCGGATTGCGGACGATCTGTGCGAACTTATCGACTGTGCCAAGGAGCATCGTTGGGCGCTGCTGGTAGATGTCCTCGTCCACCGAGAACACCGGGATTGGCGCCTTGGACAGGGCGCACTCTGCCGTACGGCACTCGACGACTATCGGGTCGGTCTGGCGGCGCTGAGCATAGTCGAGATCGGCGTTGCAGCACGGGCATTTGGTGAGCTGGCGAGCTTGGGGCTTGAATGCGTCGCCCCGATTGTCGAACGCATCCTTGCGCGTGTTCGGAGTGGCATCGCCGCCCACCCAAAGCCCGAGGGAGAACGGGGTTCTGCCGAGAGGTAGCTTCCGACCGGCATCCACAGTGCCTCGACGGATCGCCTCGCAGGCGCAGATGGTGGCAGCGGCACGAATGAACTGCTGGGTGGTCAGGAGCCGTAATGTGTAGCGCATTATGCAGGCCACGCCATCGCCATCCTCGGGTCGAGGCCCGACAAGGCGTCGATGGAACGCCACCATCGCCACAAGGCCGAGGTAGGCCTCAGTCTTGCCGCCGCCGGTGGGAAACCAGAGGAGATCCATTACACCGCGGTCCGTGTGCTGGGGATCCAGCGTGGACTCCATCGACAGTAACAGGAAGCCGAGCTGGAAAGGCCGCCAGACGAGTGACGATCCGCCCCAGAGACGCTGGGTTTCCATGGCGAGGTTGGCGAGCCGGAACGCCTCGGCCATAGCGTGGTCCGACGCCAGCCGCTCAACGCCGCTGCGCATCCGCCGGAGCACGCGCGCGACTTCTTCGAGATGAGCATTCGCGGTGTCCAATAGCACCGCGGGAATGCTCGAGAGCGCTGCATACTGATCACTCAGCCAAGCTCCGTAGGCATCGCAGAGGTTGCCGAGGTGCCGGATAAGTTCACCGTCCGGACTATGCGCGAGGGTTGCTGCCGCAAGGGCGCCGCTGGCTGCAAGCTTTGCGAAGTGCCGTGAGCCTTCGGGACTGACGGCATGGGTTGTTGCCTGCGGGATCCAAGCTGTCCGTACGGCGTTAATCTCGCGCCCTTCCGTGCCGTTGTCCCATTGTGCCGAGCAGGTGTGACCGGTCGCATACTCGCGAGAGCGACGGAAGAGGAGAGCATTGGAGCGATCATCTGCATCGATCACCGCCTTGCGGCTGGGGCGGGTGATGAGCCGCGAGCCCCTGATGGCCGAGATTGCTAGCCCTGTCTGGAACAGGGTGGCGCTCTCGATGGCTTCGCGGTTTCGCTGCGGTATTGAGCCATTAACCAAGGTGAGGGTGACGAGTAGCCCCGCATCGAAAGGGAGTACGCGTACGTTCAGGCGTACGCCCTCGATGCCGACGCTAGGCAATGAGATATTGTGGCTTCCTAGTATGAGTTCGATCTCTATGGCCGGTACAGCACATGCTATTCGAACCCACTTGCCCTGTTCTTCCGGATGCGGCTCGTAGCGTCCGCATGCAACATCGACCTTCACCCACGACACATCTCCATCCGATGTACAGGCGAAAGAGATGCCAGCGGTAGATGGGCGACGCATCTGTGCCGCAGCGGGCTGAGATGCTTCATCTGATTCTTCGTTGCTGTCTCCTTCACCACCGGCGACCGCAAGGCGCTCGTCCTGTTCGGGAGGAATGGCGGTGTTCTGAGGCCAGAGGATGCCTGTTAGGTAGACATCAGACGGCTTCGCGTCAATAGTCTCATTGGGAACGAGGGGGCCAATCAGATCGATCGCAAGGCGGTCGATGAGGGCGTCGCGAGTAGCCATCAACGAGATCTCGGTTTGGTGACTGAAAGGGATGTGAGAAGTGGGGCGAACAAAAAGCCACTCGACTTCCAAGGTTCGAGCATGCTTTCTAAATGCCGGCTATTGGGGGCCACAACCATCGACCTAATCCCAACCGAACGTGCGTGACCAAGCCAGCTGATTTGTTTATTGAGAGACCGGGCGATCAGCCCGATTTCGAACCGAAAACCCTCGCTCATTCCAGCCAGACGCTGCTCGCCGTCGTTTAGCGTGAATTGCCAACCTAAGCTCTTCTCAGCGCGCAATATCATGCGCTGACGTAGTGGTTGCGAGGACCAGGCCAGCTGCGCAGACATTGCATCATCTTGCCGTGCGAAGAACGGCCGTCCAACGAGACACGGTGGCTCAAGATCGAGTGGGCGCCCGACTTCCACCTGGATAGAGTCGCCAGTGCGACGCCAGACTCGGCCATTGGTGTTAGTGCCATTCGGTGCGCACGTGGTTCCAACATAGAGACGCTCCCTTGATCGGGTCGCGCCTACGAACATCACCCGTGCTTCTTCGCCAGTCTCATCTACTTTTGCCCGTTCCTGCAGATAGAGATAGACCGCGGGCGCCTCGCGCCCCTTACTCGCATGGATAGTCCCGAGAACTGGCCCATTGGTGCCAAACTCGGGTGTGCAGAACAGCATGGGTGGATTGGAGCGGGCTAGAGCATTGCGCAGCTTGTGCAGATCAATGATCACGGCAGAGTCGCCGGCGACTTCAACACAGCGGTTCCATGCTTCACTGCTATTAAACGGAGCCCGGATGCCACGGTCATGCCAGCGCTTCTCAAACTCGTCTCGGGTGATACGTCGTTGCACGTAGTCCCAAAATAGATGCGACACCCATGAGCGTACGCAGATCGGCATGCCAGAAAGACGCAGTCGGTGAGGCAGCAGCCCGGCACGACCTGAAGCGATGAGCACGTCCAGCCGATTTCTCATTAGGACGAGCGAACTCTCTGGAAGGTCGGACAAATTCAGGTTGCCAACGTCTCCGACGTCCGCATGCGCAAGTCTCCGGATCTCATTCCGTACATGGCTCTCAATGTTTGGTCGCCGACCGTCGAGCAAATCGCTGCGCAGGTGGGTGAAGATTCCTAAGAGGTTAGGATCCGAAGTGCGATGCACCTGTGTCAGGCACATACTGCGGAAGCCACGCACCACTAGCGCATCAAGGAGGTTGCTAGCAACGGACTCTTCTTCTCCCTCTGAGAAAGTATAGATCGCCTGAGCGCGATCAGCGAAAACTGTGATGCCGCTCGTCGGATCAAGCGCGTCGACCATTGCGAGTACGAGGTCGGCGCGTGGTCCGACGACGTCCTGCGCTTCGTCGACAATCAGGTGTTCGAAACGGGCAAGGTCGTCGCGCACGTCCGGGTCCTCCCTAACCAGACGATACGCGGCATGGATATTGTCCTGATAGTTACCGGTCAGGCGCGCCTCTTCAGCAAAGCCTGACTGCACAGCCCACGCGAACGCGTCGAGCGTGATGATACGAATACTAGCGGCCTCGCCGGGATCTTCCAACGCATGGGATATGCGGTTGCGAATCTCCACGACGGCAGTGCGCGTGAAGCTCACGAGACAAATTCGAGAAGCGGGGATGCCGCTGCTCACCATAGCGGCGACGCGTGCGCATGCCGCATGGGTCTTGCCCGTACCTGGGCCGGCGTCAATTATCAGTCGAGCATCCGACGGCGCAGCCACGGGATCGCTTTGCCAAGTCGCTTCATCAGCAATGGAACTTTCTTGCTCTGGTGGCGGGAAAATATGTGAAGGAGCCGACGGCGAATGCTGCGACGTTGCTGGAACTTCAACTGCGATGCGTGCGTCGGCGGGCGGCTTTCCCACTTCAATTGCGCCATCAGTCAAGAGCCAAAGATGTCCCTTGAAAGTGATGGCGGATCTCCCCTCCCACTCACGTAGCGGCCTTCTTATTGTTGCAATGGTCACACCAAGCCGCTTCACGCGGACTTCTATCTCGTCCGACACGCCCCCCCCTCTCCCTGCTACGCAGTTTGAGCGTAGCTGATCGCGCGAAATCCTTAAAGGACCTTGTCTGAAGTCGGACAGCAGCAATAACCGCGTTCATTGTGGCCGGTGACTGATTCAATTCGACTAGGTTCGGTAACTTCTCTGCAGGCTGGGTGCCGACTTGTGGCGGAATCGTGCCTGTGCTGGTCGATTAAACGTGAATCCGGCACGCAAACTGGACGGATTGCCGATCTGTCAGATCTTACGCTTCGCTCGGCTCTTGAACTCAAAAATCATCTGGGCGAGTTCGTCGTCCTCGGCGTAGAAATAGGCCAGGGGGTAGCCGAGTACAGCTGCCATGCGTTTCTGGGTCTGCAGGTCGGGCTGGTGTACGCCCGTTTCGTACCGGTTGACGCGCGTACTCGCGACGAACTCGTCCAGGCCAGCCTCAATTCCGAGCGCCCGTTGCGATAGTCCGCGCGCCTCTCGCGCTTCACGCAGGCGCTGGCTATAGATCGGAAGGGTCTTCCTCTTTGTCACGTTCTGATGTGCTCCGGGCTGCTCGTCCTGCGAGCTTCCCGGTGCACCCGTTGCCGCGATACTACGTTTAACGTAACTGGCACCACGGTCATGCCACGAGCGCCACTCGGCGCGTTACATCGGACTGTTTTTACCGCTTACGCCTTTGGGTCGCCTTGCCGGGGCGGCTGCGCTTCTTCTTGACAATCACGATTGGCAGTAGCTCGGGGTCGTCCTTGCGGCCGAAGTCTGAGATCAGCTGTGCCAGTGCGTCGTTCTCTGCGTAGAAATAGGCGAGGGGTAGCTGCAGCGCTCTCGCCAGCAGCCGCTGTAATCCAAGCTTGGGCTGGTGGATCCCGTTTTCGTACCGACTGAGGCGGGCACTGGCGCCGGAGACATCCAGGCCCACCGCTACTCCCAAAGACTCAAGCGAGACGTCTCTAAGGGCACGTCCCTCGCGCAGGCGGCGTCCATAGATGGCGGCCTGTTCCTTATCGGCCATTTGCGCAGCTCCGGATTCCCGAGTTAACGGGAAGCATCCGGGCCGTCACTTGACTCCGATACTACGTTAAACGTAGTGTTCAAATTACTACGTTTAACGTAGCTGACCGTGAGCGGCGCTCTATCAACTGGAGAGGTTGCATGTCGAATGACAAGGCTGTTGTCGTGACTCGCGTGACCCGTACCCGAGGCTGGAGCCGCGGGGTGAGTTCTTCGCTCCCTGATGAAGAATGTGCGCGGCACTTCGGTGCCAGCTGTGGCGCATGGCGTGGCGCCACCGGCCAGCGCCTCTCCGTACTGACCATCGCGGTGGCATCACTGTTGCCGCTCCACGGTGCCATGGCGCAGTCCGTGCCCTCGGCGGATGCCGGGGGCGATGTAGAGCGAACGGGCGCAGTGCGTGAGGCAGGTGCGACCGACCTCGACACCATCGAAGTCACCGGCACCCGCATCCGCGGTGGCACCACCCCATCGCCGGTGGTGACGATCGGCAGTGAGCGCTTCCGCGAAGAGGGCTTTGCCGACCTCGGCGAGGTGGTGCGCAGCCTGCCGCAGAACTTTTCCGGTGGGCAGAATCCCGGTATTGCCGCGGGTGCGACCGGGGGCGGGCAGGGCAACCAGAACATTACCGGCGGCTCCGGCTTGAACCTGCGCGGCTTGGGCCAGGATGCGACGCTCACCCTGCTCAACGGGCGCCGCATGTCCTATGGCGGCTTCGTGCAGATGGTGGATATCAGCGCCATCCCGTTGGAGGCGGTGGACCGTATCGACATCGTCGCCGATGGGGCCTCTGCCATCTATGGCTCCGATGCGGTGGGCGGTGTGGGCAACATCATCCTGCATCGCGATTTCAACGGCATCGAGGTTGGGAGCCGCTATGGCATGGCCACCGACGGCGGGCTGACCACGCATGAGTACACCGCCACCGGCGGTGCCGTGTGGCAGAGCGGTGGGCTGATCGCCACCTGGAAGCGCAGCGACAATGACCCGGTCCGGGCCGAGCAGCGCGACTACGCGCAGGACATGTATGCACCGTCCACGCTGTACCAAGGCGGCGAGTTGCGCAGCGGCCTGCTCAGCGCACATCAGGGCGTTGGAGAGCTGGTCGAGCTGACCCTCGATGCGTTCCGCACCGAGCGCAGCATCACCACCGACATGGCCTACGCCAGCACCTACGAGCACAACGCGCCCGAGACCACCGCGACCCTGGTCGCTCCGGGGCTGGAGGTCTACCTGCCGGGCGACTGGGCCATGTCGCTCGGTGGCACCTGGGGGCGTGAGGCCACCGACGTGGACTACACGGTGTTCACCCCGGCCACCGGCGGCGCCGCGCTGTCGCGCACGGCGTACCGCAACCGCAGCCGTGCGTATGAGCTGGGCGCGGAAGGGCCGCTGCTCGCATTGCCTGCCGGTGATGCCCGCCTGGCGGTGGGCGTGGGCTATCGAGAAAATTCATTCCTGAGCCGCAATATGGTCAGCGGCTACACGCAGGTGAATGGCGAGGTGGGCAGCCGCTTTGGCTATGCCGAGTTGAACGTGCCGCTGGTGGCGCCGCAGCAGGGCGTGCCGGGCGTGCAGCGGCTGACCGTCACCGGCGCGGTGCGTGGCGAGGACTACGACAGCTTCGGTGGCGTGACCACACCCAAGTTCGGGGTGATCTATGGCCCCAGCGACGACATGACCTTCAAGCTGTCCTGGGGCAAGTCGTTCAAGGTGCCCACCTTGTCGCAGCAGTACCTCGCTGGCGATGCCATCCTGTTCCCGGCGGCGGTGCTGGGCGGCACCGGCTACGCGCCGGGCGCGACGGCTCTGCTGGTCGGCGGTGGCAGTACGGCGTTGAGCCCGGAGCGCGCACGCACCTGGAGTGCATCGCTGGCGGTACATCCGCAGGCCTGGCCAGGGCTTGAGGCGGAACTGAGCTGGTTCGATATCGATTACGAAGACCGCGTGGTGCAGCCGCTGGTGCCGGCGCAGGCGCTCAGCAATCCCGCGTTTGCGCCCTTCATCACCACCTCGCCAACACAGGCGGAGCTGGCAGCGGCGTTGCAGGGTTTCCGCTTCGTCAACGGCACCGGTGCGCCCTATGCGCCTGCCCAGGTGGTGGCGATCGCCAGCAACCTGTACGTGAATGCCGCGCGGCAGCGCGCCAGGGGCGTGGACCTGTCCGGCAGTTGGCGGCTGAACCTGGGGCAGGGCGCGCTGATCTTCCGTGGCGCGCTCACCTGGCTGGGCAGCACCCGGCAGGTGGCCGCCGGGCTGCCCACCTACGAGCTGGCCGGCACCTTGTTCCAGCCCCCCAGGCGCAGCGGCCGGGTCGGCACGGTGTGGCAGCAGGGTGGCTTCAGTGCCGCGCTTTTCGGCAACTACAAGGATGGGGTGACCAACACGGCGGATGGCAGTGAAGGCGCATCGTTCACCACCTTCGATGCCACGCTGCGCTACGACAGTGGCGAACGCGCGGACATCTGGTCCGGCCTGGCGTTCGAGCTTGCGCTGCAGAACGCCTTCAACCGTGCGCCGCCGTTGTACGCCACCACCACCCGCACGTATGCGCCGTACGACTCCACCAACTATTCGGCGATCGGCCGGTACGTGAGCCTCGCGGTGTCCAAGCACTGGTGAGGCAGGAGGCGGTGCGGGGACTCACCGTCTTCCATCCAAGTCGCCCTGGGGCGGTGTATGTGCACGCGCCGGGGCATCTCGAGCAACAACAGGCTGGCCTGCGCCAGCGCGTGGTCGTGTGCCGGGTTCGTGGCGGCACCACGGCGCGCGGGCCGCAGGTGGCTGACAAGGAGTGTGGCGCATGACATTCGGCTCAGGCAGGGCGCTGTGGCTGTGCTGCGGCGTGATGAATGGATTGGCGGTGTTTCTTGCTGCGGCGCCCGTGCGTGCCACGTCGCCCCGGCAGCTGGTGGAAATCACGGACTTCGCAAGCCCGGTGGTGTCACCGGACGGCACGCTGGTGGCATTCCGGGTGATGCGGGCCTCGGTGGAACGCAACAGTGACGCTGCGGACTGGTATGTGCAGCGCATGAATGGCACGGCGCCGGCACGCCGCGTGGGTGATGGTGGAGTGCCGCTGCGTGATTCAGCAGGTGTCCCGCAGCCGGCCGTGCCGGTGTGGTCACCGGATGGGCGCTGGATCTACTACCGCGCCATGCTCGAGAGTGGCATCGACGTGTGGCGTGCATCGGTCGATGGCGCGGCGGCGGAGCGCGTGAGCGAGGGTGATGCCAACGTGCGGGAATTCTGGCTGAGTGCCGATGGCGCCACGCTGTCCTACAGCACCGGGCCAACGCGTACCGAGGTGGCCGCGATGGAGCTGCGCGAATACGACGCAGGCATCCGCGTGGATCGCACCACGCCACTTGGCCAGGGCTTGTTCCGCTCCGGCTATACCGAGGGGCGCCCGGCCACCCAGCGGCTAGGCGTGATGTTCAACCGGGTATGCCTTGCCGACGCGTTACCGGACCGTTGGCACCGCGTGCAGCTTGCCACCGGCGTTGTGCGCGACGGTGCCGCACAGGACCGGCCATCTGCGCCGCTGGCGCCGGCCGATCTTGCCGTCGATGTGCCTGATGCCTGGAAGCTGGAACGCGACCCCGCAACCGGACGCATCGCGGTGCTGACGCGCAGCGCGACGGCAACGGATGCGCCGCGCGTGGTGATGGGGCTGCTGCAGGACGCGAAGGCGCGCAGATGGAGCCCCTGTACCGCGCAGGCATGCAGTGGCAATGCGATCAGCGCTGCGCAGTGGCGGCCGGGCACGGACGAGGTGGTCTTCACCGTCACCGCGTACGACGACGGCTTCGCGCAATCACTGCACCGCTGGAACGTGGTGACTGGCGAGGTGCAGCCGGTCGCTTCATCGTCCGGCATGTTCGCAGGCGAGGATCGCTGGGGCGCGGGTCGCTGTGGCGTGTCGACGGCGGCGCTGGCCTGTGTGACCGCCGATGCAGGCCGCCCGCCGCGGTTGGAACGGGTGGACCTGCAGACCGGGGCGCGCACGATCCTTTTCGATCCCAATGCTGCATTGGCGCAGGATCTTGCGGACCTGCCGGTGGAGCTGCTGCGCTGGCAGGACGCGCAGGGGCAGTGGTTCACCGGGCAGTTCCATCGAGCCCGTCATACGGGCGGCGCGCCATCGCCATTGTTCGTCACCTATTACCGCTGCATGGGATTTCTGCGTGGCGGCTCCGGCGACGAATGGCCGCTGGCGGCGATGGCGGAGCAGGGCATCGCCACGCTGTGCATCAACGCCCCTGCGTTCCCGGCGGATGCGTCGGAGCGCTATGGGCTCGGCCTGTCGGCCGTCACCAGCGCGGTGGACCTGTTGGCATCACGCGGCCGCATCGACCGCCACCGCGTGGGCATGGGCGGCATCAGCTTCGGCAGCGAGGTGACGATGTGGACGCTGCTGCACTCCAGGCTGCTTTCCGCCGCATCGCTGGCATCGCCCACCACTTCGCCGCTGTACCGGCTGCTCGGCAGCAATATCGGCGATCCCTTCCTGTCGCTGTTGCGCAGCAACTGGCAGCTTGGCGCACCGGACGAGACCCCAGCACAATGGCAGGCGATCTCGCCAACCGGCAACCTGCAGAAGATCCACGCCCCGCTCCTGATGCAGTTTGCCGAGCAGGAATACATGCACGGCCTCGACTACGCCATCCCGCTGATGCAGGCACACCGCGCCGACCTCTACATCTTTCCCAACGAGCCACACAACAAGTTCCAGCCACGCCACAAACTCGCGGTGTACCAACGCAACCTGGACTGGTTCCGGTTCTGGCTGCAGGGCTACGAGGATGCCGGCCCTCGCAAGGCCGAGCAGTACCAGCGCTGGCGGGAGATGCGGGCGGCCAAGAGCCAGACGAATCCCGCCAACTGATGCGGATTTGGTTGCGAGTGACCGGGTGCCAGGGCAATTGGCGTGGGCGGCGGAGCGTGACCTGAAACGGTCAAGTGGAGTGCAGCACCCAATAGGGTGGGGCAGAAGTCACTGAGGGACGGCGCGACAAACGGATAGTGCGCTCCATCGCGGCGACTTTTCAGGTTTCGATCTGGAAGCTGGCTACCCATGAGCTAGTCTCTCCTAGTACGCGAGTTCCCCGAGCGGTCCAAACCTTAGAGCAGCGATCTCTATGCCCCCTTTGGGTCGGTAGCCGACTGATTGAGTCGGCCAGTCCTTCGTAGAGTTGCCCTGCCAAGTGGGTTCAAGTCTGCTGCCCTACCCAGTTCTCGACCATGCACAGGTCGAACATGCGCAGGAAGGTCTGGTCACGTGGTGCCAGCGGCATCGCCAGGAATGCGGTGATGGCGGGGCCGTCGAGCAACCCATGCGCGTGGAGGCGTCCGGACAACAGGAACTCGCCGATCTGGTGCCTGTTGCGTGCGTAGATCGCGCCTAGGTAGCTCATGTAGGTGGCCTTGCTTCTTCGGTCGAGGACCTCCGCGGGCAGGCAATCGGCGAACGCATCCCGCGCGAGCGCGCGATTGCGGCCGTCAGTGATCCACATCCAGCTGGGCGCGCGCAGGCACGCTTCCATGACCGGCTGGGCCAGCAGTGGGAAGCGCATGGGGCGGGCGTCGCCGCGTGGTGCCTGTCCCTGGAAGAGCTGATTGCCCGCCAGGTCGAAGATACGCTCGCGATCGCCCGGCAGCGCGTTGGCGGGCGCATTGAACCAGGGATGTGGTTCCGGGGTAGGGCGCGGGCCGGATGCAGCAAGGAAGGACCTCACCTCGTGGCAGGCCGATCGCGGTGGCCGGCTCAGCTTGGCGAGCGTCAGGCTGGCGGCTTTCCAGAAGGTGCACTGGTGCAGTTGTGCCAGATCCCCAATGGCCTTGAACCCACGTCTTGCTCTGGCTGCCCTGAATGCATCGGCGGCCGGGGCCGCGGTCCGCAGGTAGCAGAACACCGAATCGCCGCCGCCGCCGGAGTAGTAAGCGGCAGTACCGTGGCGGTTGGCCGCACGCTCCATGATCTGATCGATGGCGAACTGCAGCAGGCCAACGCCGGGTGTGAACGCCGATGCGGCGACGTCAAAATCGAACCGGGCCCCATCGAGCTCCAGATGCTCGGTATGGAGCGGCGCAGCCAACTGGCTGGCCATCAACGCGGCATAGTGCCGCTCGTCGACGCCCGGTACCGGCGTGACCAGGTTGTAGCAGGTGATGTCTGCCTCGCAGTCGCACAGGCACGCCGCGACAATGGACGAATCCAGCCCGCCAGACAGTTCCAGCAGGATCGACGTGTCGATGCTGGCCCAGGCACGGACGGATGCCGTCACTGCGGCGCGGATTGCCGCGGCGGCTTCGTGGCGGTCATGGAACCGCTGTTCTGGCGCCACGAAGGTCCATGGCGACCACGCGGTATCGACCGACGTGCTTTCACCGTCGATGGCCAGGCTGCAGCCGGGCAGTAGCTCGTTGACACCTTCCAGCCCGGTACGCTGCGTCTTGATGTCCGGGTAGCGCAGGCGATGCGCGATGAAGGTCCAGTCGATCCGCCTGCGGTACAACCCAGCCCGCTCCACCAGGGCGATGTCGGACGTCACGAAGCCGGAACCGTCGACGATCGAGTACACGCATGGCAGGTTTCCCGCCGCAGACGCGGAGCGGATCAGTTGAAGTGCTGGCTTCTGCCCCATACCGGGCTGGACGAGCAGATAGCTGCCCCAGCAGCGTGACACGATGTGCTGCTGGACCGAAGCCGGATCGCGCATCGAGCCCAGCGAGGCGTCGGTGTCGAAGGATGTACCGTCGTGGTTGAACAGATGGCCGATGAGCACGCTGCCATCCGGTAGCGACAGCGTGGGGAGCGAGTCTTCACATAGCAGCGTGGCGTGCGCCGTCGCGTAACGTACCGGTAGGCCGAAATTGGGAAGGTGGTTGAGAGAGGCATCGCGTGACCCGGACACATTGCCAAGCAGGAGGAGGTAGTCGCCGGGCATCAGATCACCAGAATCGTTGTATGCGCGCGGACGTGGTCCAGCGTGTCGTTGAGGACGATGCCCTGGTACTGCACCCAGCAATGCGCCGAGAAGGGGGCACTGGTGACGCCGAACACCAGGTCGACGCAAAGCCGACGCCTTTCCAGGAATCTAGTTAGGGCGATCGAGTCGGGCAGGCAGCGGGTATCGATGGGGACGAGCGCGCGGGCGCTTCGGAACGCCTCTGCCCAACATGCTGCTCGGAGTGCTTCGTTCGACGACGGCGCTGGTATGGATGGGCTGCCGTCGCGATGGCGGTGGATGCGGTCGAGTACGCGCTTGAGCTTCCGTGTTCTCAGTTGGATGTGTGTGGAGAGAACAAGCGCGGCTACTTCGATGGCGGGCGCGGACGTCGCTCGGGTGGATTCCGTCGTCATCTCCAGCGCACTGTGCGTTGGGCTGGTCGGGACCCGCTGCATGGGTGGGAGGTGGCTGGGCACCACATCCGTCAGTACCCGCTGCTCCAATAGCTTGGAGATGCCACCAGCGTGGATGTCGCCGTCCTGGAGGTAGCGGATGAACGAGGATTCCAGGGGGCTCGAGAGGCGGAAGTAGCGGTCGTTCCCTATGTCCAGAAAGATCAGATGGCCGTCGACCATGCAGTAGGACAGGTCGTCATTCACTCGCAGAACGGCCATCGGGGAGTCCTCAGCCAGAGGGCGCGCCTTGCGGCGCGCCCGATTGCTCAGGCATCGGAGATGCCGTCGAGGGGAACCGCACCGAAGTTCTCGGTGATTCCCATCTGGCCCTTGGTCTCGACGCTGGCGACGCCGAGCTCGATCACTTCATCCTGCACGTGGGTGCGGGCGTTCTTGTTCGTGTCCATCTCAGGCTCCTTGGGTTGGCGCCATGGACGTCCCATGGCAGCTGCAGCCTAGAAGCAGGGAATTTTGGTTATCAAGTGATTTTTGCGTTGTAACGGAATGATTATTCGCGCCAGGCTCAGCGCAGCAGTTCCTTCTGGTCGCTAAGCGATGCCACGATGCGCGGCACCAGCTCCTTGCGGCGTTCGTGATAGGCACTCAATGCGGCTTTCAACGCGGGGATCTCGCGTGCCTGCCACAGCTGCTCCAGCAAATCGAACTCGGCGATGGTGGAATTAAACACTCATGCGCGGCGCCTGCTGTGCATCTTGCTGCTGGCTCCGTACCAACTCCTGTTGTCGTGTCTGCGTCTGTTCCTGAGCAATGGCTTGGTTGGCAGCCTGCAGCTTTGCGTCCGACTGTTCCAAGGGCATATTGATTGCCTGGTCGATGGAGACGGCGGCGCGCCTGTGTGTTGGATCATTCATCTGCCCCTCTATCGCAACAAGATTGCCGTTCTTTCCCATCAGTACATGATCGACGCGCTGCAGCGCGTTCGCAGCCAGCGAGGTGTTGCCTGCTTCTGGATAGCGCTCGCGATTGTCCTTGCATGCCGCCAGCAAGCAGCGGCTGACGCGCTCGCTCATTTCGTCATACGGCTTGCCCACGCTCTCATCGATCTTGGCGACGCCTTCGCGGATCTGCTTCAACATGGCGTGATCGGGATGATCCGGATCTTGCGGGCCTGACGCTTGCGGTCGTGCGGGCCCACTAAGGCCGCGTACACCTGTGTCTTCCTGAGTTTTCTTTGAAGAGGTGTCCGCGTTGTCGTGGCTTTGCGCCCGCGGCGCTGTGACATGGACCGTCTCTAGCGTTTTGATCGGTTCGGCAGCGGCCTGGGCCGCTGGCTGTGCAGCCGTACGCTGTGTGCCTGGGGTCTGGGCTGCGTAGGTTCCATCAAGCTCTTGCTTTAAATTTCCCTTGGCGTCGCTGTCCCACAGCATACCGTCATGGGTCCATTGACCATCTTTGCCGCGTTCGTAGAGGTCACCGTCTGAGCCAACGATCCGGCCCGGATGCTTCAGCGCGTCATGGACTGCGGCGGGCATGTAGCCGTGACGCTCCCAGCCGTTCTGGTTGTAAGCCTCTTTGTAGTGTGCGGCGATTGCTGCTGGCGTCTGCATCGCGTTCTGCTTGATGATTTGCTGCGAAGCCTCATCAAGTTGCGCCGCACGCTGAGGGCTCGCCGTCTCGGTGTGTGTGCTCATTGTCCGATCGACCAGCCCGTCGGCTACCTGGCGCGTCCATTGCTGTGTGTCTGGGTTGTGCACCCATGGCGCGTCGCGCAGGCTCCGGGTGTCGTGTGCGTTGGCGGGCTGGGTATAGGGATCCTTGTTCAGCGGCGGCGAGCCCAAGGCCAGTTCGATGGACGTACTTGATGCTTTGAACGTCAAGAGATCCGAGACTTCCGGCGGCGCAACTTCTGTGCGCGTCCGTTGGAGCGGTACACCGGCCTCGCCGAAGGCCACGGAAGCTGGATCGATTTCGCCAGTGCTGACATCCCGTGCCCATCGCGCGCCGGACGGAGGACTTTCGAGGCGCCATGTGTTGCCTTGCGCATCTTGTTGATGGGAAATACGGTGGTCATTGATGGCATTGGCAAGCTTGTCGCCGCCCACGGCACCAACAACGCCGCCAATCGCACCAGTGACAAGCAAGCCCGGGCCAGACTCCACGCCCAGGGCCGCGCCCATGCTTCCGCCTATCACCGCGCCGCCAACAGCGCCCACACTCCGTGTGGCGTAGCGGGTGACCTCTGCATCTGCAGCAGTGCTATTGCCCTGCGCATCCAGCCGCGCGGTATTTCTTGCCGTAGTGCCCAGGTCGTACACCGCCGCCGCTGCACCCACGACACCCAGCCCACGGACCGCGCCTGACGCTAGTTTGCGTGAAGCCGCTGCTTCAGCACTGAGCGCTGTCTCCGCGATGCTTGCGGCTGGCACATCAAGCCCGGTCGGCGCACGCACCATGCCCGACGCGGTGAGTTCTGCGGAGGTCCGGAAGTGCGTTTGCTGGAGCTCTAAACTTCCAGCGAACTCACGCGAAAACGTGACCTTGTCAATCTTTGAGCCGATACTCTCTGGTGCTACGAAGATGCCCTTTGGGGCAGCCTGGATGAAGTGTGTTTGCACTTCTGGCAGTACAGCGCCTGCCCCACCTTGCGCGTATAGCGTCTGCAACTTCGGAATGGGTTCTCCGCCTAGCGAAGTGACCTTGGGGTTACTCAGTACAGCAGGGACCTCGACCTGGCCGAAGACACGCTCGAGGTTGGCAGCCGAAGCAACAACTTTGATATCGCCACTCAGCGAGCTTGCGAATTCGTGCGAAGCTTCACCCCATAGACATTTCGAGAGGGACGTGGGGCTCTGCGATGGAACCGCTGGGTCGCCGAACAAGAACGATGCAGCAGACTCCCTGGCCATCTTCGGTGGCAAGCCCTGCGACCTGAAAATCTCGGAGGCCTTTTCCTCGACGGCGGTCCGGGCTTCCATGAGGAACTTGGCACGCGGCGTATCGTTGATGATGGGAAGCCCAGTTCTTTCAGAAAGTTCAACCGCCATGACCTCGGATGAGACGTCGCCAACCCAACGACTGTAGAGAATTCCGCCCTGATTAACCGATTTGGCCGAATACGATCTTGCGATTTCAGATATTTCATCTAGAGACCGTGCTTTCTCTATAAGGGAGATCGAGGCGGCGTGGTCGCTCATTTCTGAACTCCGGGCTGATCATTGCGCTCGGTCAATGCCCAGTTCTCTTTAAAAATTACCTTCCCCGTGAAGATTGCCCCTCCGCTTTCACTAAGGATCAGTGGCTTATTCGTAAAGCTAGTTCCAGTATCTATTAACTGGATGATGATGGTCTTTATGGATTCAAGCTCGCCATGGGTAAAGGGGCGAACTGACCAGGCAGTAATTGGCATCCCGACTTGAAGCTCTACCGAAAATCCGAAAGAGACAACCGCTACGTCATAATGGGTTTGGTCTGGAAGCCAATCATTCTTTAGCTCTCCAAAATACTCCTTGCCATCGATCTCAATGGCGAAGGTCTCATGACCAAGCTCGTCAGAGCCCCGGATGCCGCCTGAAAAACGGGCCCTACCTGCTGGCAAATCTATCCATTCAAATGACGATGACATCTCAATTCCTTTCTTGCTAGATCCAAATGGCATGGCTTATCGAACACGACGATAGGCAAGGGTGGTTATGTTACATCGGTGCGAAGGCAACAAGCACGGGTGCGACGTCGGAAAGCGCGGCTACTCATTATTGCACCACAAGTGGCATGTCGTTCTTGGTGGCCGCTTACGTGCTGGACGCGCCATCTTGCCGGTTTGCCTCAGCCAATAATTGCGCTTACGAATGCACGCGTATACGTAGGCGAATGAGATGCCAGGACATCGCAAAGGAAAACAGTAGCGTGAAGGCCAGTGCGCCCTGGATTAGGGTGATCTTGCCCAGTACGGTCCAGTTGTCGACTCCCCGTAATTCAATGCCAGCTAAAGCTAGAGGTCTGCGGTTGATGTTGATCACGGAACTCGGCGGGCGTTAGCCCGCCCAGGCTGTCGTGCGGAATCTGCTGGTTGTAGTCGGCCAGCCAGTGTTCGGTCTGTTCGCGGACCTCGCTCAGCGTGCGGAACAGATGCATGGCCAGCACGCTGCGCCGATAGCTGCCGTTGAAGCGTTCGATAAAACCGTTTTTGCGTTGGACGCCCCGGCTCGATGAAGTCCAAGGCGATGCCCTTGCGCTCGGCCCACGCGGCCAAGGCCAATGCGACAAACTCCGTTTCCAGGTCGTAAAGGCACTGCACATCAGCGGCCTCCGTGCCGCCGTACTTGGACTTCCAGACGTAATACGTCGCGTCGGAATACCCAGGTCACGGCACACATCCTTGACCTGGCGGCCCCCCCTCAACCTGCTCCAGCGTGGCGACAATCTGGCTCTCAGTGAACTCGCTCTTGCGCATCGTTGGTCTCCTTGGTATCTAGTGTGCCCGGAGACCTCTAACTATGGATGGATCAATTTACGGGAGGCTGACAGCACGCCGGCAATTAAATCCAGTCTGTTATCAGTTTCAAGGAAGGCTGCGCTGTCCTGATCGTGGCGTATCGCTCGGCCAAGCAGCTCTGTAATGGGAAGACGGCGTGCAGAGCCCGTTGCGATGCTGCCATTGCAGGGTGGCGCTCTTCTGCTTAGAAACCTGGCCCCTGATGCAGCCGGCAGCCGGCGCGATGAGACGATGCTGGTTCGCGCTGGATGGACGACTATCGCGCGTTACGGCTTTGCTCGTTCAATGCGGCGACGATACGTGGCACTTCCTGCTTGCGTCGTGCGTGATACGACCGCAGCGCGATCTGCAACGCAATGAAGTTGCGCCGTTGCCAGTGCTGTTCGAGATCCGCTATCTCAGCGTCGACAGCATCGAGCATGCCGTGTTTGGCGCGACGGATTGGGGCCAGCCGGTCATTGGCCTGTCTTACTGCGTGGTGCAGCGACCAGTGTGCGGTACTGCGCGCGATCGCATCGAACAGCTTCCAGGTTCGCTTCACCAGATCTGCGCGGTCGTCTTCCTGCACGATGCCGGCAGGGGTGGGGAAAGGCTGCAGACTGGCGATATCGCACGCCATCAGCAACAAGCGTTCCATCCAGTCATAGAGGTCGCGCAGGGCCACTTCAGTGAGCAGCGGGACCTGCAGGCCGTAGCGCGCGTGGTCGTCCACCAGACCTTCGCCGACCAAGCGATACAAGGCAAAACGTACCGGGGTGGGACTGGTGTTGAATTCGGCAGCGAGCTTGCCGGGATCGATGCGCTGACCGGGCGGATATCGCCCGGACTGCAATGCGCGCCTGACCTGCGCATAGGCAACTGCACGTTTGGAGTGGATTTCACTCATGACGAACTCCTTGTCTGACCGCGCCGCCTCCCCTGGCTGGATCGTACATGCAATGGCTGCGGCAGGAGTTGCTGCGGTAGTCCTTTTTAGTCCCAGGCCTGCCGCATCGTGCTGCCTACGAGGCAGGCTCGGAGCCAATACTCTGTCCCGACAGTAATAGTTTTGATAACGCACAAACTAGGATCAAAAAAGAGGGCCGCCTGGTATGCCAGGGCGGCCCTCGTGTGGACATTATCTGTTCCTGCTATCGCGTGGCACGCCCGTCGTGCCAGACACTGTGCCTTGGTTAGCGGAACGACTCACGCAGCCGCTTGCCCGCATATTTCTGCGCGGCCTCCGCCTTGGCAACGACTGCGGCGCAGCCAAAAAACTCGTGCGTCACGCCGGTGTAGACCTCACGCTCGACCGGTACGTTGGCGTCCTTCAGCGCAACTTCCAGCTTGGCGCCATCGCTGCGTAGCGGGTCGATGGTGGCGTTGATGATCGTCACCGGTGCCAGGCCGCGCAGGTTGGCGTTGACCAGGTCCAGACGGGTATCTGCCTTGTCGGC
>JAAIGE0100211444.1_pt1 | contig 28404 bp, 23 predicted proteins | sample 6487951 | NCBI WGS metagenome assembly JAAIGE01 (sample SAMN13974128, study PRJNA590717) | phyllosphere metagenome | biome: tomato field; feature: multiple bacterial spot infested tomato fields; material: tomato leaves; isolation source: leaves from tomato fields | host: Solanum lycopersicum ...
GGCACGCCCTTGATGCTGGAAGCCACCGAGGACATGTTGATGATGCTGCCGCGGCCGCGTTCGAGCATGCCCGGCAACACCGCCTTGCAGGTGTAGTACATCGCATCGACATTGATCGAGAACGAGCGGCGCCATGCCGGCTCGTCGCAGTCGAGAATGCTGCCCTGATGCACGAAGCCGGCGCAGTTGAACAGCACGTCGAACGGGCCGTGTGCGGCGATCAATGCGTTGATCGCGGCGGCGTCGGTGACGTCGAGCAGCTGGGTGGTGATGGCATCGGATTCGGCGGCCAGCGCCTGCAAGGCCGCGGCGTCGATGTCGGTGGCAATCACCTGTGCACCGGCGCGTGCACAGGCCAGCGCGCTTTCGCGCCCGATGCCGGCGCCGGCGGCGGTGATCAGGCAGCGCTTGCCCTGCAGGCGGGTGTTGGGTGTGGTGGAGATCGAGACAGTCATACCGATGAGGTTCCGTGGGTGGGGGCCGCCGGCCGTGGCAGACGATAGAACGTGCGTGCGTTGTCGCCGAAGATGGCTGCCGCGTGCTCGGCGGCATGCCGGGTGACGAGTTGCTGGGCGAGCGCGAACCAGTGCGCGTAGTCGGCGCGCAGGGTCAGCACCGGCCAGTCGCTGCCCCATAGCAGCCGCTGCGCGCCGAAGCGGGCGAACAGGTGCGCCACATACGGCTCCAGCGCGTCCACGCCCGCGCCGCGCGCGGCTTCGGTCAGCAGGCCGGAGAGTTTGCAATGCACAGTGGGATGCTGCGCCAGGGCCGCCATGCCGGCGGCCCAGGCAACGAACTCGCCGGCCGCAATCTGCGGCTTGCCGCCGTGATCGACCACCACGCGCAAGCCCGGATGGCGCTTCAAGCGCGCCTGCAGTGCCGGCACATGCACGGCACGAATCAGCGCATCGAAGGCCAGATCGTGCGCCAGCAGTGCATCGAAGGCGGCATCCAGGGCGGGACTGGCCAGCCAGTGCACGTCGGTGATGTCCTGCACCATCGGGCGCAGGCCCTTGAGTACGCCGCCGCCGGCATGCACAAGTGCGCCGATGCGTGCAGCGGCATCGGGCGCAGCGAAGTCCACCCAACCCACCACGCCGGCAATGCGCGCATCGTCGCGGGCCAGCTCGAACAGGTAACAGGTCTCGGCTTCGGTGGCGGCCGCCTGCACCACCACCACCTGACCGACATTGGCCGCGTCCAGCGCAGCGTTGACGTCACCCGGGCCGAAGTCGCGGTACAGCGGTGCCAGCTCGGGCGTCAGCCAGTGGTAATCGCCACGGGCCAGGTGCCAGAAATGCAGGTGCGCGTCGACCCGGCTCATGGCGTGGGCAACTCCGCTGCGAGCAGGCCCTCATTGCGCAGGCGTTGCCACAGTGCCGATGGCACCGGAGCCGCAAGCCGCGTGGCAGCCGATCGCACTTCGGCCACGGTGCGCATGCCGGCCACCACCGTGGTCACCGCCGGGTGCGCCAGCGGGAACTGCAAGGCGGCCGCGCCGATATCCACCCCGAACGCCGCGCAGGCCGCGTACAGCCGCTGCGCATGCTGCAGCGTGGCGGTATCGACCGGGGCGTAGTTGTAGGTGGCGCCGGGGCCGCGTGCGTCGCTGAGCAGGCCGGAGCTGTACGGGCCGGCCGACAGGATCGCCACATCGCGTTGCTGCGCCTGCTGCAGCAACGCGCGCGCGCCGTGCTGTTCCAGCAGGGTGTAGCGGCCGGCCAGCATCACGCAGTCGAGCGGAAAACGCGGCAACACCTCCAGTGCTACGTCCTGCTCGTTGACGCCCAGCCCGATCGCCCCGCAGGCACCGGCCGCCTTGAGCTCCGCCATCGCCGGCAAGGCCTCCTCCAAGGCCTGGCGCAGCACGTTGGCGTGGTTGTCGCCGTGGGTCAGCGCGCCGATGTCGTGCAGCAGCAGCACGTCGATGTAGTCGGTGCCCAGGCGCTGCAGGCTGGAGTCGAACGCCCGGCGTACGCCGTCGGCGCTGTAGTCGAACTCGGCACGCCGCCCGGCCACCGCAAAACCGTCGCGCCCGGCAACGGCGTGGGCGTCGTCGTAGACGCAACGGCCAACCTTGGTCGACAGCGTGTAGTCCGCGCGCGGCACACCGGCCAGGCCACGACCCAGACGCGCTTCGCTCAGCCCGTAGCCGTAGTAGGGCGCGGTATCGAAATGGCGAATGCCGGCCTCGAACGCGCCTGCGACCGCTGCCAGTGCGTCTGCTTCGTCCACTTCCGTGTACAGGTTGCCGATCGGGGCGGCACCGAAGCCCAGTGCAGAAAGCTGCACGTCCGTGCCGCCCAGACGCTGCCGCGCCACGCCGCTCATGCGCGCCGCTCCGCGAGCAGGGCGCAGGTGCGGGGGCTTGAAGAATCCGTCGAGCAGAAGCTGAGCATTGCAACGTCCACCATCCGGCAGGTGCCGGACTGTTCGCATATGAATATGGCAATCATCAATGAACAGATCACGCTGCAGTGCAGCATTGCGGTGCCCGGGTCTGCACACCGTCGTGAGGCCGGCGGCGCTATGTCGGATTTCGCAACTGGCATGACCAGTTCCTATAACGCCCGGCCTGCGGTTGCGGCATGAAAGCCGGTGCGGCTAGATACCTGCCTTCTTCGACGAAGCTGACGCATGGCAGACACGACACGGCGGGACTTGTTCAAGGGACTGGCTGCCGGCGCACTGGTCGCACCGCTGGCGGCCGCGGCCCAGGCGTCGACGCCACAGTGCGCAGGCACCCCGCCGTGGGCGCGCGGTGTGGAGGGGCAGCGCAAGGCGGATCTGGGCAACGGCACCTATCTCAACCCCATCGTGGCCGGCGATCACCCCGACCCCACCATCCTCAAGGATGGCGACGACTACTACATGACGTTTTCGTCGTTCTTTTCCTACCCGGGCATCGTGCTGTGGCATTCCACCGATCTGGTCAACTGGACCCCGATCGGCCCGGCGTTGCATCAGGGGCTGGGCACGATCTGGGCGCTGGACCTGTGCAAGCACAACGGTCGCTACTACATCTACATCCCGGCCAATCCGGACGACACCGGCTGGTCGATCTTCGTGATCTGGGCCGACGACATCCGCGGGCGGTGGAGCGCACCGATCGACCTGAAGATCGCCGGCTGCATCGATCCCGGTCACGTGGTCGGCGAAGACGGCAAGCGCTATCTGTTCGTCAACGGCATCCGCAAGGTACGCCTGCGCGATGACGGCCTGGCCACCGACGGACAGCTGGAACCGGCCTACGCGCCGTGGCGCTATCCCGACCACTGGGTGGTGGAGAATTTCGCGCCCGAGGGCCCCAAGCTGACCTGGCACGATGGGTGGCTGTACCTGGTCACCGCCGTTGGCGGCACTGCCGGGCCGGTGACCGGGCACATGGTCATCGCCGCGCGTTCGCGCTCGGTGCATGGGCCGTGGGAACACTGCCCGCGCAACCCGCTGGTGCGCACCCAATCGGACCAGGAGCCGTGGTGGTCGCGTGGGCATGCCACGCTGGTGGAAGGGCCGCGCGGCGACTGGTGGATGGTCTATCACGGCTACGAAAACGGCTTTCGCACGCTGGGGCGGCAGACCTTGCTGGAGCCGATCGAGTGGACGGCCGACGGCTGGTTTCGCGCCACTGGCGGCGATCTGTCCAAACCACTACGCACACCGGCACGCGTGCCTGCCGCCGGCATGGTGCCGGCGACGGGGTTGGCGTTGTCCGACGATTTTTCCAGCGACAGGTTCGGCACCCAATGGAGCCTGCATGCGCCCAAGCCCGGCGAACAGGCGCGGGTGCGGCGCGCGAACAAGGCGCTGACGCTGGCCTGTGCGGGCAGCTCGCCGATCGACAGCACGCCACTGACCTGCGGCGTGCCCGATCGCGCCTACATGGCAGAGGTAACGCTGGAACTGGTCGGCAATGCCGAAGGCGGCATGGTGTTGTTCTACAACCACAAGGCCTTCGTCGGCATCGGCTTCACTGCCGACAGCATGAAGACCTACGAATATTCCGAAGAACTGGTGTGGGCGCGCGCACCCAACACGCATCGGCGCATTCGCGTGCGGCTGACCAACGATCACCAGGTCGTAGGGTTCGAGTATTCGGTCGATGAGGGCCGGCAATGGACGCGCCACCCCACCCGCATGGAAGTGTCCGGATTCCATCACAACGTGTTCGGCGGTTTTCTCAGCCTGCAGCTTGGCGTGTATGCCGCGCAGCAAGGCGAGGTGGTATTGCGCGATTTCCGCTATCGCGCGCTGAGCTGAGCGCGCATCACGCCACCCAGCGTGACAGTCAAACGGCGAGGCCCGGGGGGACCTCGCCGTCAGGCGTAACAGCAACCATCGAGGCCTTGCGCACAGCGTCAGCGGGATGCGGACGGCGTCAAGAATCGACATGGATACGCGGTACATGCCGATTCCGTACGCCGGCCCGCTCCATCTGGCAGCCACGCAGCCGCTCTATCGATCGCAGTTAACCGCAGCAGTAGCAGACGTTGCCCTGGCCCAGGTCGCCGCCGAATTCCGGACACTCGGCTTTGCAGGCCCATGCACTACACGATTCGACTTTCGGCTGTGCGTTATCGACCGCCATCACCTGGAAGGCACCGAAGCCGGTGCTGGCCAGAAAGGTCGCTGCCATCAACGCACTACGCAAGCTTACCCAACGCTTCTTCATGCATTACTCCTTCACCGTTGCAAAAGCCGCTGGCGCGTCCGTGCGGCGCAAGGCGGCAACGAGATCCTGCACCCGCTCCGTGGTATCGAAAACGCCAAGATGCGAATGACGCACGCGCCCCTCCCCATCGATGGCCATCAGCAGCGGCACGTTGCGTGCGCGGAACAGCATCAACGCGCGACGATCGGTCAACGTGACCACCGGGAAATCGAAACCGTGCACATGTGCGTAGCGCGCAGCCTGCGCGGCATCGCAATGGCACACGCCCAGCAGCTGCGGCCGGCCGGGCAGGTTGGCCTGCAGCTGCCGCGCTGCCCGCAGCACGGTCGGTGCCGAGCGCTGGCAGTACGGGCAGGTGGTGGTGAAAAAGAACAGCACCTGCGCCGGCCCATGCGGCGCACCGAGCAGATGCCGTCGGCCATCGCCATCGGTCGCTTCGATACGCGGCACGTACATGCCGTCATACGGCGTGCTGATGCGCGTCTGCAGCCAGTGTTGCTGCACGCGTAGCTGCCGGTTCTGCCACGCCAGCACCGCAATCAATGCACAGGCCACCAGCAGGCCCATCCAGAGCCAGGGGAAACGTCGCGCCATGCCAGCTCCAAAGCGTCCTTGGTGCTCGAGCCTTGCCCAGGCATCAGCTCATGGTCAATGGTGATATCGACAACTGCGATGTCGCACGGTCTGCGGTTGTGGATGCGATCACGCCCCCGCGCTTGGGCTTGTCACTGACGCGTGGTGTCGCGATTGGCATTTGCGCAATCAGCGCGCCATGGAAGCGTGCATGCGGCATTGGCGTGGCAAGCGTAGGGAAGGCCGGATGACGGTGCGAGCGCACTGGCGCGTTCAAATCACCCAGCACGCTAAGCGGGCCCCACAGCAACGCCGCCACCAAGGCGAGCGAGCGCATGCGGACGGTCGAGGTGCGTCGCCTCGCGTGCAGGCTGATCCGTAGGCCAGGCCAACGCCACCAGCAAGCACGACAGCACCACAAACACATCAGACCCTGCGCCATTGCCGCACGCGTCGCGCGACGCGCTGCCCACCATCCGGTCGAGCCCGCGCGTGGCATGCTGTGCGGCCCGGCGCGCGGGTACGCCGGCCTTTCAAGGATCACCTCATGCGTGCAATGGCGTTTTCCGTCCCGCTGTGTGTGCTGGCACTGTGTGCCTGCAGTGCTGCACAGGCCAATGACAGCAGTTTCGGCGACGACAATGGCACCATCCGCCTGCTGCATCAGCCCGACATCAGCATGGACCGCGAAGCGCTGTTGCTCAGCGAAGAACGCGTGCAAGTGGACTATGTGTTCACCAACACCAGCGAGCGCGACCTGAGCGTGCCAGTGGCCTTCCCGATGCCGCCGATGTACTTCGGCATGGCCGACCATAATGCGCTGAGCGATTTCAAGCTCTGGGCCGACGGCAAACCGGTTGCCACCACGCGCAAGCTGGTGGTGTTGCTGGATGACGGCAGCGACATCTCCACCGCGTTCGCCGCCACCGGCTGGACCCAGGACGATGTCGCCGCGCTCACCGAATCGGCCACGTCACCGAAGGGGCGCAAGCCGCTGCCCGCGCGCTGGGTCGATGGCGATGGGCAACCGCGTTTCACGCTCAACGCCTACTTCGTCTGGCAGCAGAAATTTCCTGCCAAGGCAAGCGTGCAGATCCGCCACACCTATACACCCAGCCTGTCTACCGGCGTCCCGCAGCCCAGCAGCTATTTGCTGAAGGCGTATGCAAAAGACACCTGCATCGAACCGGCGACCAAAGCCAGCATGCAGCGTCGTGAGGGCAAGTACGGGTTGGGATGGGCCAATCTGCGCTACGTGCTCACGACCGGCAAGAACTGGAACGGCCCGATCAAGGACTTCCAGCTGACCATCCGCAAGCAGGCGGCCAGCGACATCCTGAGCCTGTGTTTCGACGGCGAGCTGAAAAAGATCGACCCGCTGACCTTCCAGTTCAAGCAGGCCAACTTCGTGCCGATGCGCGATTTGAACGTGTTGTTCGTGCGCGCACCGGAATAAACCGGACAAGCAGCAGGGTAGCCGGGCGCGACGAAGCGTTCTGCAACGCTCACCACGATCGTATGCGCCAACGCGCATCGGTTGTCTTCTGTAAAGCGTTGCCGAGAACGCGCATCGTGCCCAGGTGCGCTTCTACGTTGGTGCCACGCTGCGTTGCATGGCACGTCCGTCGATTGCCCACCACCGATGACGGCCGAGGTGGCGGGAGCACGGGCACGAGCGCACCCGGACGCGACCAAGCCTCACCGATCAACCCCAACGCACGCAGTCCTACACCTGCGCGCGTCAGTCTTCTTCCGGCGGCGGCAGCACGATGCCGTCGGCATCGATGGCGAGCTTGCCGGCCATCAGCACTGCCTGGGTGCGATTGGTGACGCCGAGCTTGCGCAGGATTGCGGTGACATGGGCCTTGATGGTGGCTTCGGATACGCCCAGGTCGTAGGCGATCTGTTTGTTGAGGCGCCCCGCGCCCAGCATCTGCAACACGCGAAATTGCTGTGGCGTGAGATCGCGCAGACGCTGGCCAACCTCGCGTTCCTCGCTGTCGGTCGGCGGCAGGTTTTGCGCTTCGGCCGGGATCCAGCGCTCGCCATCGAGCACGGTGGCCAGCGCCCGCCCGATGGTGTCCGAATCGGCGGATTTGGGAATGAAGCCGAACGCGCCGTGGTCGATCGCGCGCCGCATCACCGTGGGCTCTTCGCGTGCGGAGACCACCACCACCGGCAACTGCGGATGCAGCGAGCGCATGTGCACCAACGCGCTGAATCCCTGTGCGCCGGGCATGTTGAGATCCATCAGCAGCAGATCGGCGTCCGGCTGCGCATCGGCCAGGGTGTACAGCGCATCCACGTTATCGGCTTCGAACAGTTCGACCCCCGGCATCACGCGCTGCACCGCCCCGCGCAAGGCTTCACGGAACAGGGGATGGTCGTCGGCGATGAGCAGGGTGGTCATTGGGGGGCCGGGAATCGGGAGTGGGGAATCGGGAATGGCAAAGGCAACAGAAACAGCAACGCCAGACGTGGCAAGCAGGCAGCAAAGAAAGCAGGGGCAACGAACCGCACGAGCAGCAAACGACAGCAAAAGAACACAGGAGCGAATTGGACAGCGTTGAAGGACATCGGCCGATGGCGAGGGCTGGCAGAACGGAGCCGCTTGCGAACCCCCTCGCCATCCCCCTCTCGGCAATCAGGGAACCGCTCTACCGATTCCCTACTCCCGATTCCCCATTCCCGGCGCGTCAGCGCGCCAAGCGCTCGTTGACCAGCGAATCCACTACCGACGGATCTGCCAGCGTGGAGGTGTCGCCGAGCTGGTCGGGCGCGTTCTCGGCGATCTTGCGCAGGATGAGGCGCATGATCTTGCCCGAGCGGGTTTTGGGCAGGCCGGGCGCCCACTGCAAGTGGTCGGGCGAGGCGATCGGGCCGATCTCCTTGCGCACCCAGCTGACCAATTCCTTGTGCAGGTCTTCGCTCGGGCTCTGCCCGGCGATCAGGGTGACGTAGGCATAGATGCCCTGGCCCTTGACGTCATGCGGGAAGCCCACCACGGCCGCTTCGGCGACCTTGGGGTGCGAAACCAGCGCGCTTTCCACTTCGGCGGTGCCGATGCGGTGCCCGGAAACATTGATCACATCGTCCACGCGGCCGGTGATCCAGTAGTAGCCGTCGGCATCGCGACGGCAGCCGTCGCCGGTGAAGTAGCTGCCCGGATAGGTGCGGAAGTAGGTGTCGATGAAACGCTGGTGGTCGCCGTACACGCTACGCATCTGGCCCGGCCAGGAATCGAGCAGCACCAGATTGCCTTCGGTGGCGCCTTCCAGAATCTTGCCTTCGGCATCGACCAGCGCCGGCTGCACGCCGAAGAACGGCAAGGTGGCCGAGCCCGGTTTGAGATCGACCGCGCCGGCCAGCGGCGAAATCAGGATGCCGCCGGTTTCGGTCTGCCACCACGTATCCACGATCGGGCAACGGCTGTCACCGACCACCTCGTAATACCAGCGCCAGGCTTCCGGATTGATCGGCTCGCCAACGCTGCCAAGCAGGCGCAGGCTCTTGCGCGAGGTCTTTTTGACCGGTTCCGCACCGTCGCGCATCAGCGCGCGAATCGCGGTGGGTGCGGTGTAGAAAATGGTGACCTGATGCTTGTCGATCACTTCCCAGAAGCGCGACACGTTCGGGTAATTGGGCACGCCTTCGAACATCACCGCGGTGGCGCCATTGGCGAGCGGGCCATAGACGATGTAGCTGTGGCCGGTGACCCAGCCCACGTCGGCGGTGCACCAGTAGATGTCGTCCTCGCGCAGGTCGAACACCACTTCATGCGTGTAGCTGGCAAACAACAGATAGCCGGCGGTGGTGTGCAACACGCCCTTGGGTTTGCCGGTGGAGCCGGAGGTGTAGAGGATGAAGAGCGGGTCTTCGGCGTTCATGCGCTCGGGTGTGCACTCGGCCGGCTGGCCGTCGACCACATCGTGGAACCAGCGATCGCGCGGTGCCTGCATCTCCACTGCGCCACCGGTATGGCGCACCACCAGCACGGTTTCCACCGTATCGGTGCCGGGAATCTTCAGCGCTGCATCGACATTTGCCTTGAGCGGAATCTTCTTGCCGCCGCGCAGGCCTTCGTCGGCGGTGATGATCAGCTTGCTCTGGCAATCGATCACGCGGTCGGCGATCGAGTTGGCAGCAAAGCCGCCGAACACCACCGAATGCACCGCACCGATGCGCGCGCAGGCGAGCATGGCCACAGCGGCGTCGACGATCATCGGCAGATAGATGGTGACCCGGTCGCCCTTCTTGACGCCCAGGTTGCGCAGCGCATTGCCCAGCTTGCAGACGCGCTCGTACAACTCGCGGTAGGTGACCGGGTAGGAGGCCGCATCCGGGCTGTCGGGTTCGAACAGCAGTGCGGTCTTGTCGCCGCGTGTGGCCAGCTGGCGGTCCAGGCAGTTGACGCTGGCGTTGAGCTCGCCATCGCCGAACCAGCGGATATGGAAGTCGTCCAGCGCGTAGCTGACGTCCTTGATCTGGGTGGGTTGCTTGAACCATTCGAGCCGCTGCGCGGCCTTGCCCCAGAACTGTTCGGGGTGTTCGATCGATTCGCGGTACAGCGCGGCGTACTGCTCGCGCGTCACGCGCGCATCGGCGGCGAACGCGGGATCGACGGGATAAACATCAGCCATGGCACCCTCACTTGCGATGAACTTGTCGGAAGAGGGCGTTGCGGCTGCCCTCGGTAGACAATCAGTGTGCCGCATCCATTCTGTCCCGGCGGTCAACGGCGCCTTAGACCATGGTCGTAACCGGGGTGAGTGCGCCAACGCACATGCCAGACGTGCTGCGGTGCGACCATCGGTCATCTTGCGCAATGCTGCGTTGCAGCTACGACCAAAGGCGAATAGGCTCCGAAGCGCGGACTGCCTCACGCTCCGCACAGCATCGCCATCAAGCGCGAGGCCTTCATTGGGGAGAGGGTTCCATGAAACACCGTATTGCACCGCTGGTGCGCCATCCGTTGGCGGCCGCCTTGTTCGTGGCCACCATTTTGCCGGGCGCTGCGTTCGCCCAGACGTCCAAGGAAAAGGCACTGGAAGCGCGCATCGCCGAGCTCGAGCGTCAGGTCCAGATGCTGGTGTCCGCGCAGCAACAGCAGCAGGGCCAGATCGCGCAGACGCAGACGCAGGTCACCGAAGTGCGCACCTTGCAGGCGCAGACGCCGCCTGCACCGGCGGTGCCGGCCGGCAAGAAGCCGATCCAGCTGACCAGCATCACGCCGAACGCGTTGCCGGGGACAACGTTCCGTTACGGTGGTTTCATCAAGGCCGACTTCATGACCACCCGTACCAGCGACGGCGCATTGCCTGAGGGTGCGGTGGGGCGTTACCTGTATATCCCGACCCAGACGCCGGTCGGCGGGCAGGCGTCCAGCACCGATACCGACTTCCATGCCAAGTTCTCGCGCTTCAATCTGGGCGTGGACACCGTCACCGAAAACGGCGACAAGCTCACCGCCTTCATCGAACTGGATTTCTTCGGCAACGCGCTGGCCAACCAGGTCAACAATCTGTATGGCGGTACCTTGCGGCACGCCTACATGAGCTGGAACAACTGGCTGGCCGGTCAGACCTGGTCCAACTTCATCGATCCCACCATCCTGCCGGAAGCGGCCGACATCGTCGGGCCGACCGACGGTGCGTTGTTCAGCCGTCAGACCCAGATCCGGTACACCCGCGGCGCTTTCAGCGTGTCGGCCGAAAACCCCGAGACGCTGACCACCCCGTACCAGGGCGGCAACACCATCCTGGCCTCGGACCATGGCGCGATGCCGGACCTGACTGCACGCTACAACTGGAAGGGCACCTGGGGCACCTTCGGTCTGTCGGCCATTGCGCGCCAGTACCGCACCCGCAGCGCGCTGACCAACGACACCGACTTCGGCGGTGCCATCGCCGGCGGCGGCCGCTGGATCATCAACTCCAAGAACGATCTGCGTTACCAGCTCAGCTACGGCGAGGGCCTGGGACGCTATCTGGGCCTGGGCAACGGCTCGGATGTGGAGATCGACATCGACGGCAATATCCAGACCGTCACCACGGTTGCCGGTTGGGTGGCCTGGCGCCACGACTACAACGCCAAGCTGCGCAGCACCCTCATGTACTCGCGCGTGAATTACGACCATTCGCTGGCCAATACCGGTGGGCTTGCCAGCAAGTCCCAGCAAAGCATTCGCGCCAACGTGTTCTATTCGCCGTTGCCGAAGGTGGATGTGGGCGCCGAGCTGATGTACGGCCGCCGCGAAGCCGAAAACGGCGACAGCGGCGACATTTCGCGGCTGCAGTTCACCACCAAGTACAGCTTCTAGCGTTCTGCCACTGGCGGCCTGCTCCACTGCGGTGGAGCGGGCATCGCCGCCTTATGTCTTACCAGCGCTCTACCAGGAGACAGACCATGACCGTCTCGAATGACGCGTTGATCGCCAAGATCGATGCCAATCCGAAGTACCACGCACTCAAGCGTCAGCGCAACACGCTGGGCTGGACGCTCACCATACTGATGTTGCTGGCCTATTACGGCTACATCGGCCTGATTGCCTTCGACAAGGAATTCCTCGCCAAGCCGATCGGTGCCGGCGTGACCTCGATCGGCATCCCGATCGCGATCGGAGTGATGGTGTTCACCATCGTCATCACCGCCATCTACGTGCGTCGCGCCAACAACACCTACGACCAGCTGACCGCGCAGATCCTGGAGGAAGCCCGCAAATGAGCAAGACTTCGCGCCTTCTCCTGATCCTGGCCGGCCTGGTGCCTGCCGGCATCGCGCTGGCCGCCGGCGGCGACCTGGGCCAGGTCGACAAGCAGCCCACCAACTGGGTGGCGATTGCCATGTTCGGCTTCTTCGTGCTGGCCACCCTGTGGATCACCAAATGGGCGGCGGCCAAGACCAAGTCGGCCGCCGACTTCTATACCGCTGGCGGTGGCATCACCGGTTTCCAGAACGGCCTGGCGATCGCTGGCGACTTCATGTCGGCGGCCTCGTTCCTGGGCATCACCGCTGCGGTGATGGCCAACGGCTACGACGGCCTGATCTATGCGATCGGTTTTCTGGTCGGCTGGCCCATCCTGACCTTCCTGATGGCCGAACGCCTGCGCAACCTCGGCAAGTACACCTTCGCCGACGTGGCCGGTTACCGCTTCGCGCCCACAGCGATCCGCAGCTTTGCGGCGTCGGGCACCTTGGTGGTGGTGCTGTTCTATCTGATCGCACAGATGGTCGGTGCCGGTGCGCTGATCAAGTTGCTGTTCGGCCTGGACTACTGGGTGGCGGTGACCCTGGTCGGCGTGCTGATGATGATCTACGTGTTGTTCGGCGGCATGACCGCAACGACCTGGGTGCAGATCATCAAGGCCGTGCTGCTGCTGACCGGCGTGACCTTCATGGCCGTGGCGATCATGTGGCATTTCAACTTCAGCTTCGAGGCGCTGTTTGCCGAAGGCGTGCGGGTGAAAACCGCGGTCGCGGCCAGCGGTGGCGCTTCGCCCGAGGATGCAGCAAAAGCAGGCTTGTCGATCATGGGGCCGGGCGGTTTCGTCAAGGACCCGATTTCGGCCATTTCCTTCGGCATGGCGCTGATGTTCGGTACCGCCGGCCTGCCGCACATCCTGATGCGCTTCTTCACCGTTCCCGATGCCAAGCAGGCACGCAAGTCGGTGCTGTGGGCCACCACCTGGATCGGGTACTTCTACATCCTGATCTTCATCATCGGCTTCGGTGCGATCGCACTGGTGTTGACCAACCCGCAGTTCGCCGATGTCGCCACCGGCACCATCCACGGCGGCAAGGGCGCGGCCAACATGGCGGCGGTGCTGGTCGGCAACGCGGTGGGCGGCAACGTGTTCATGGGCTTCATCTCGGCGGTGGCCTTCGCCACCATCCTGGCGGTGGTGGCCGGCCTGACCCTGTCCGGCGCCTCGGCGGTGTCGCATGACCTGTACGCCACGGTGATCAAGAAGGGCAACCCGGCGCCTGGTTCGGAGCTCAAGGTCTCGCGTGCCACCACCCTGGTGCTGGGCGTGATCGCGGTGCTGCTGGGCATCGTGTTCGAGAAGCAGAACGTGGCCTTCATGGTGTCGCTGGCCTTCGCCATCGCCGCCTCGGCCAACTTCCCGGTGCTGATCCTGTCGTTGCTGTGGAAGAACTGCACCACCCGTGGTGCAGTGACCGGTGGTTTCCTCGGCCTGATCTCCTCGCTGGTGTTGACGATCCTGTCGCCGTCGGTGTGGGTGGACACGCTGGGCAACGCGGCCGGCTCGGCGCCGTTCCCGTACACCTCGCCGGCGCTGTTCTCGATGACGATTGGTTTTGTCGGCATCTGGTTGTTCTCGGTGCTGGATCGCAGCCCGCAGGCAGCCAACGAACGCGCTGCCTTCAAGGCGCAGCAGATCCGTGCCGAAACCGGCCTGGGTGCCAGTGGCGCCTCCGGTCACTGATCGACGGGTTGATGGTTGCTGTGATCGCAGAACGCCGGCCCAGTGCCGGCGTTCTGCGTTTTGGCGATGCCGCCGCTGTTGGGGCGGCCCGGCCAGGGACATGTGCGAGATGCCCGCACGGCCCTGGCCCAGGTGGCCGCGTGTTCGCGGTGGTGCGCGCATACTCCGGTGCCACGGCTGAGGTCGGCACGGGTGAGTAGGCCGGCCAGACGCAGGCGGTCGCGCATGTCGCGCTCGTCAAGGCTCAGGCCGGGGAAGGCAGGCGACTGCGGTGGCGACGCGACTGCGGCGGATGACGGCATGGCCGGCGGTCTCATGGGGGTCAGGCCAACTTATCCACTTCGACCGGGCGGGTTGCTTCACGCCAAGTGATTGAATGATGGCGGCTGTCCGGTGCAGGTGCCCGCCTCGTGCCTTCGCTCACGGGCGGCGGCGCCCGACCGGCAGCGCCCGCGCATAGGCGCAGGCCGCTCGCCAACGGTCGGCGGCAAGCGCGTCTGTTGCGCTGATCCAGTGCGCCAGCTCACAGGGTGGCGCCGATGACGCACGCCAGGCCGGCACGCGCGCCTTCCCACACACGGCACGGCAGCGCGTGGCGGAATAGCCCGGTTCCGCCACGCCGGGCTCCACCGTCCTGAGGGCGACGCATGGCGCGGTACCATTGGTGGTTTGAACCACGGTCCGCGCCATGAAGATTGCCTCCTGGAACGTCAACTCGCTCAATGTGCGCCTGCCGCACCTGCAACAGTGGCTCGCCGCGTTTGCGCCGGATGTGGTGGGCATCCAGGAAACTAAGCTGGAAGACCACAAGTTCCCCGATGCAGCGCTGGCGGCACTGGGCTACCGCAGCGTGTTCTGCGGGCAGAAAACCTATAACGGCGTGGCGATCCTGTCGCGCTCGCCGGCAGTTGACGTGCAGATGGGCATCCCCGGGCTCGACGATGTGCAGCAGCGCGTCATCGCCGCCACGGTGGATGGCGTGCGCATCATCAATCTGTATGTGGTCAATGGCCAGGACGTGGGCACCGACAAGTACGCCTACAAGTTGCGCTGGCTCGCCGCAGCGCACGACTGGATCGCGCAGGAGCTGCAGCGGTACCCGCAGCTGGTGGTGCTGGGCGACTTCAACATCGCCCCGGACGCGCGCGACGTGCACGATGCAACGGTGTGGAACGAGCACCACATCCTCACCTCGACCGACGAGCGCGCCGCGTTGGACAAACTGCTGGCGCTGGGCTTGCACGACGCATTCCGGTTGCACAACCAGGACGCCGAGCACTTCAGTTGGTGGGATTACCGCCAGGCCGGTTTCCGCCGCAATCTGGGCTTGCGTATCGACCTGACCCTGGTCTCGGACGCGTTGCGCACGCGCGCGGTGGAATCGGGCATCGACCGCGAACCGCGGACCTGGGAGCGGCCCAGTGACCATGCGCCGGCGTGGGTGCGGCTGGCGGAGGTCGGCGCATGAGCGAGCGGCATCTGCGTCGTAGCACGCACAAGGTGGGCGATGTCACGCTGGGGCCGGTGCATCGCCTGAGTTGCCACTGCGGTGCAGTGCAAATCGATCTGGATCTGCCGCATGGCCTGCTCGATCCACGCCGCTGCGATTGCTCGATGTGCCGCCGGCGCGGCGCCATCGTCGCGTCGGTCACCCTCGATGGCCTGCATGTAGTGCAGGGCGAGGAAGTGCTGCAGCTGTATCAATTCAACACGCAGACCGCAGCGCATTATTTCTGCGGCGTGTGCGGCATCTACACCCATCACCGGCGCCGCTCCAATCCCAACGAATACGGCTATAACGTCGGTTGCCTGGAAGGCGTCAATCCGTATGCGTTGAACATCGCCGTGCCGGTGGAAGACGGCGTGCACCACCCGGCCGATCGCATTGCCGCGAAAGGCTGAAACGACAACGCCCGGGCAGGCCCGGGCGTTGCGCGACGCGAGAGCTGTGTGAGGCGCTGCGTTAGCGCAGGCGGCCGCGGGTCACCAGATTGACGATGGCCAGCAAGATCACCGCACCCACCAGCGACCACACGAAGGTCCACAGCGTAATGGCCTGGTTGATGCCGCCACCAAACAGGAAACCGGCGATCAGTGCGCCCACGATGCCCACCACCACATTGAGGATGATGCCCTGCTGCGCGTCGCGGCGCATGATGATGCTGGCCAGCCAACCCACGATGCCGCCGACGATCAACCAGATGATGATGCCCATGTTGCTGATCTCCATGTTCGCGTGCACCGGAAGTGGTGCATGGGCGCCATTGGACGCAGCTGCGCGTGAAGCAGCTGTCGAGCGCGATGAACGGTGTGGCCGAATGTTCGGCTTGGTGCACGGCGCGTGACAGCGCATGCGAGCTGGCAGGTTGGCCCGGTGCAGCTGTGGCTACGCCCGCACCGCCCCGGCGAGCGTGGCGAGCCGCAGGCGCGTCAGTTGCTCGGCCCGGCCTTGGGCATCGACCCGGCAGTGGTGCCATTGCAGCGCGATGCACGCGGGCGTCCCTCGTTGCAGCCGGCGCTGCCCGACCGCGATACCGGTTGGAGCCACAGCGGCGACTATCTGCTGGTAGGGCTGGGCCAGGGCGTGCGACTGGGCGTGGATCTGGAGCGCATTCGTGCGCGCCCGCGTGTGCTGGAGATCGCGCAACGCTTCTTCCATCGCGATGAAATCGCCTTGCTCGCTGCGCTGGCGCCGGACGCACAGCACGCGTTGTTCTTCCGGCTGTGGTGCGCCAAGGAAGCCTTGCTCAAGGCCCATGGGCATGGCCTGTCGTTCGGCTTGCACCGGCTTGCGTATGCGCCCGCGCCCGACGGCGCACTGCGCCTGCAGTGGTGCGATCCGGAACTTGGCCAGGCCGAACACTGGCAGCTGCACGAATGGTGGGCCACTCCAGAGTGCCGCGCCGCATTGGCGTTCCATCCGTTGGCGGGCGCGTAATCCGTCCGCCGCGTTCCTACGCCACGCCGTGCGGCAGAATCGGTTGACGGAACTGCGCCACCCCATCCAGGTCGCGCAACGTCACCGTGAGGACGCCGCTGCGGCCATCAATGTCCACTTCGCCAAAGAACTGGTAACCGGCCAGCGGCGAGGTGTTGGGCGCAGGTGGCGCTTTTTGAAACACCACGCTCGGGCCGAACGTGGCATCCAGTGCATTGGGCCCGAAACTGCCGGCATTGAGCGGGCCGCCGACAAATTCCCAGAACGGTTCGAACTGCTGAAACGCGGCGCGATCGGGGTGATAGTAGTGCGCCGCGCAGTAATGCACGTCGGCGGTGAGCCACACCGTATTGCGGATGCGTGCGCGGCTGATGAAGCGCAACAGCGTGGCGATTTCCTGTTCGCGGCCACGTGGCACGCCGGGGTCGCCATTGGCAATCGCCTCCCAGCGCGGGCGCCCGTTTCCATCTTCGCCATCTGGCACCTGCAGGCCGATCGGCATGTCGGCGGCAATCACCTTCCATTGCGCGCGCGAGCCGGCCAGTTCGCGCTGCAACCACGCCAGTTGCTCCGGCCCGAGAAACGCGGCATCGGGACCGGGCCGCGGTTGCAGGTTGTCGCTGTTGGCGCCGCGGTAGCTGCGCATGTCCAGCACGAACACATCCAGCAACGGGCCGTAGGCAATCTTGCGGTAGATACGCCCGCTGCCGTCGGCACGCACACCGCGCATCGGCGCATATTCCAGGAACGCCTGGCGGGCGCGCCTGGCCAGCACGTCGATGTCGCGCACCTGATAGCGCGCATCCAGTTGCTTGCCGGGCGACCAATTGTTGGTGGTTTCGTGGTCGTCCCATTGCCACAGTTGCGGCACCTCGGCATTGAAGCGGCGCACGTGCGCATCGAGCAGGTTGTAGCGATAGTTGCCGCGAAATTCGTCCAGCGTTTCGGCCACCTTGCTTTTGGCCGCGGTGGTGAGATTGCGCCAGCGCTTGCCGTCTTCCACCGTCAGCTCGGCCGGGATCGGGCTGTCGGCATAGATGGTGTCGCCGCTGTGCAGGAAGAAATCCGGATTGCGCTCGCGCATCGCCGAGTAGATGCGCATGCCGCCGATGTCCGGGTTGATGCCGAAGCCCTGGCCAACCGTGTCGCCGCTCCAGACAAAGCGCACATCGCCACGCGCCTGCGGTGCGCTGCGCAGATGGCCGTGGACGGGCGCGCTCAACACACCGCTGTCGGCATCTTCGAAACGCACGCGATAGAAGATGTCCTGGTCGCGTGGCAGGCCGCTCAGGTCCGCACGTGCGGTGAAGTCGTGCGCCGCCGATGCGATCGTGCCGTCCACGCGCCGCGCCTGACGCAGGCTTGGGCGGGTGTCCCATTCCACCCGCAACCGCGCCGGGCGGTCGGCACGGCTCCACAGCATCGCGCGGTCGTCCAGCACATCGCCGCTCTGCACCCCGTCGGTGATGGTGGGTCGTCCCGACGGCGCGGCCAGGCTGCGCGCAGACCAAGCGGCAGTGGCCGGCAGCAACACACCGGCACCCAAGCCTTGCAGGATGCGGCGACGGGCGGGATCGGAGACGGTCATGCGTGTCCTTCAGGCGGCTACGGCTGCGTGCAGGTGTAGCGCCGCCGTCTTACCGCCACGTGTCCGTGACCACCCCTGGCCGCGTTACCGCGATGGGCCGCACAGTGCGCCGCGAGCAGGATGCTGCGCGCACCAGCCTCGGGGCAGTGCGTCCGCGGCTGCCGCCCCGGCTCAGGCCTCCACTGCGCCGGGTCTGCCGTCCTCCACCACGAAGCGCTTGGTTGTCGACACCGTGGCGTTGCGGTCGCGCCGATCGGAGATGCCCTGCAGCCGGGTTTCCATCTGGCCCGGCGTAAGCGTCACCGACACATAGCCGCGCGTTTGCCCGTCCACGTAGTGCACATGCGGGTTGGCTGCCATGGTCGCGTGCAGTTCGTCGTTGCTCTGGCCGTCGGAAGTGATCGAAGTGCCGACGAATTCGGTGGCCAGCGTTGCCGACGCGTCGTCGCCCGGATCGGCCTTCAGGTCGGTGACCCAATACGAGTGGATGTCGCCGCCCCAGAACACCGGGTTGCGCAGGCGCGTGTTCGCAATCGCATCGAGCATGCGCTCGCGCGTGGCCGGGTAGCCGTCCCAGCCATCGGTCCAGTGCCCGACCACGCCGTCGCGCCCAGCCTGTCGCATCGGTGCCACCAGCAGATCCTGCGCAATGACGTTCCAGCGTGCTGGCGACTGCGCGAAGCCGCCATGCAGCCAGCGCTCCTGCTCCCAGCCGAGCATGGTGCGCTGCGGGTCGGTGCGCTGGCGGCAACTGTCGGCCACCACATGGCCGCCGCGCCAGCCATTGGCTTGCGGGCAGGGCTGCTCGCTGCGGTACTGGCGGCCATCGAGCACATAGAAACGCGCCAGCTGGCCGTAATCGAACGAGCGGTAGATGCGCATGTCCGCGCCGTGCGGGCGATGCCGCGCTCGCAGCGGGAAATGTTCGTAGAAGGCGCGGTAGGCGGCAGCGCGCCGGGCCAGAAAGGTGTCGACCGGAATCGAGGGGTCCTGCGACCAGCGATTGGCGTAATCGTTCTGTACCTCGTGGTCGTCCCAGGTCGCCACGCAGGCGCTGCCGGCGTGCAGCGCCTGCAGGTCCGGGTCGGTGCGGTAGAGCGCGTAGCGGTTGCGGTAGCCGGCCAGATCCAGGCATTCGCCGCTGCCGTGCGGGCGCACGATCTTGTGCGCCGCCTCGCCGTGGTTGCTGTACTCGTAGATGTAATCGCCGAGGAAGAACACCAGGTCCGGCTGTTCCGCGGCGAGGTGGCGGTAGGCACTGAAATACCCCAGTTCCCAGTGCGAGCAGGAGACAAACCCGAACCGCGCTGCGTCCGGCGTCCGATGCGCCGCCGGCAGGGTGCGCGCACTGCCGATCGGGCTGCGTGCACCCAGGGCCTGAAAGCAATACCAGTAGGGACGATCGGCCGCCAAACCGGTGAGCTCCACGTGCACCGCGTGGCCCCAGACGGGGCTGGCGATGGTCTCGCCCTGGCGCACGATGGTGCGCATCTGCGGGTCGCTGGCCACCTGCCAGCGCACCGGCACCGCTGCGCGCAAGCCGCCGCGTCCGTCCGGGTCCAGCGGGCGGGGTGCCAGCCGTGTCCAGAGTACGAAGCCATCGGCCAACGGGTCGCCGGCCGCAACGCCCAGCGTGAAGGGATCGGCACTGCCGCTGGCGCGTGCGAACGGGCTGAGCAGCCCCGCCGCGGCCAGGCTGGCGCCGGCAATGAGGATGCGCCGCCGGCTCGGATCCGGTGGCGCCGGCGTGGCAGCGCAATCAGGCAGGGGTGAGGCGGCAGACGGGTCGATCACAGGCATGGTCAAAACGGCAGGCAAGCAGACACGACCATGCTGTGGCCACGGCATGTCCGTTTTGTGTCACGTGTTGCAGCGTCACTGCCGGTGGTTCAGCACAGCCAGCCACGGCGCGGCCGGGCAGCACGCGGCAGGGCAACGGCCTGCCGAGGCAACCACGCCATTCCCAGCCGCGATGCAAAGATCGGTGCGCGCATGCCCGCCAGCCCAGCTGCGATAATCGCGCCATGAACGATGCCGCACTCGCCCCCGATGTCTCTGCCGCGCTCGAACGCGGCCTGCAGGCCCAATCCCTGGATGCGGCCTTCGCCGCACCGCTGCTGCGCTACCTGGCCCTGCTGGTGCGCTGGAACAAGACCTACAACCTGACCGCCGTGCGCGACCCGCGCGAGATGGTCACCCGCCATCTGCTCGATTCGCTGGCCATGCAGCCCTACATCGCCAGCGGTACCCTGGCCGACCTGGGCACCGGCCCCGGCCTGCCCGGCATCCCGCTGGCGATCACCCGCCCGCAGCTGCAGGTGACGCTGGTGGAAAGCAATGGCAAGAAGGCGCGCTTCATGCGCGAGGCCTTGCGCCATCTGGAGTTGGGCAACGCCCGAGTGGCCGAATCCCGTGCCGAAGCGCTGGACGAGCCGGCCGCCTACGACCACCTCACCGCGCGCGCGCTGGACACGCTGGCCGGCATCATCGCCGTCGGCGGCCACCTGTTGCGCCCGGGCGGCAGCCTGTTGGCGATGAAGGGTGTGTACCCGCACGAGGAAATCGCCGCATTGCCGGCCGGCTGGACCGTTGGCGAGGTGCACCCGCTGCAGGTCCCCGGCCTGGAGGGCGAGCGGCACCTGGTGGTGGTGCGCAAGGGCTGAGCCGAAGCCGCGTCGGCCGGTCTCAAGCGGCCCTCACCCCGACCCTCTCCCACAGGCGGGGGCGATACCGCACTCACCAAGAGCGTCTCGTCCTTCCCTGACAAACCTAAAAGTCCCTTCCCCCGCCTGCGGGGGAAGGTGCCCGAAGGGCGGATGGGGGCAGTCCCCCTGACACGCCCGTCAATAACAGGGCAGCACCGACACTCCAGCCATGCCCCTGCACCAGCCCGTGTTGGGACTTCCGGCCCATGGCAGCACGCCCGGGTGCTGCCATGATCGGGCGTTCGCTCCAGATCAGGCTTTCCGCACGTGACCTCTCCGCTCGCCGCCGCACTCTCGCTCGCCCTGCTGGGCGCAGGCTTCGCCGCCCCCTCGGCGCAGGCCGCCACGCCACCGGCCCCGGCCACGCTCACCGCCGAGGCACCGGCCGATGCACGCTTTCGCGCGATCTACGAGAAAGAGTGGGCCTGGCGCCAGGCCGAGACCGGCCAGGCCGACGAAGACAGCGACACCACCGGCGACAACACGCATCTGCCCGATGTCAGCGCGGCCGCGCAGCAGGCGCGTCTGGCGGTATGGGACGGCGTACTCAAGCAGCTCGACGGCATCGACCCGAAGCAGCTCTCGCCGGCCAACCAGATCAACTTCGCCATCTACCGCCCGCAGGTGGAAAACCTGGCCGCCGAAGTGCGCCTGCGCCTGTACGAAATGCCGTTCAATTCGGATAGCTCGTTCTGGTCGAATCTGGGCTTCATGGCGCAGCGGCCGATGAAGACCGCGGCCGAGTACCGCGCCTACATCGCGCGCCTGAACGATGTACCGCGCTATTTCGACCAGCAGACGGTCAACATGCGCGCCGGCCTGGCACGCGGATTCAGCGTGCCGCGTGCGGTGCTGGACGGGCGCGATGTCTCCATCGCCACCGTGGCCGATGTCAAAGATCCCACCGAATCCACTTTCTACGCGCCGTTCAAGCAGCTGCCTGCGCAGATCCCGGCGGCCGAGCAGGCGCAACTGCGCGAACAGGCCAAGGCCGCGTTGCGCACCGCCGTCCTTCCGGCCTACAGCAAGCTGCTGACGTTCTTCCGCAACGACTACATGCCCAGGGCGCGCACCACGCTGGCGGCCGAAGCACTGCCCGACGGCAAGGCGTTCTACCGTCAGCAGATCCGCGAATACACCACGCTGGAACTGACGCCCGAGCAGATCCACCAGATCGGCCTGGACGAAGTGGCGCGCATCCAGACCCAGATGAACGCCATCATCCAGCAGGTGGGTTTCAAGGGCAGCTTCGCGCAGTTCCTGGCCTTCCTGCGCACCGACCCGCAGTTCTACGCCAAGACCCCGCAGGAGTTGCTCGATCGCGCCGCATGGATTTCCAAGCGCGTGGACGGGCAGGTGGGCAAGTTCATCGGCACGCTGCCGCGCGGGCGCTTCACCATCAAGCCGGTGCCCGACGATATCGCCCCGTTCTGGACCGCCGGCCGCGGCGGCGCCACCACCTATTGGGTCAACACCTACAACCTGCCATCGCGGCCGCTGTACAACCTGCCGGCGCTGACGTTGCACGAGTCCTCGCCGGGTCATTCGCTGCAGGGGTCGCTGGCGCTGGAGCAGGGCGAGCAACCGGCGTTCCGGCGCGAGAACTACATCTCTGCTTACGGCGAGGGCTGGGCGCTGTACACCGAAAAGCTCGGCCAGGAGATGGGCATCTACGAAACCCCGTACGAAGAATTCGGCCGGCTTACCTACGAGATGTGGCGCGCCTGCCGATTGGTGATCGACACCGGCGTGCATCACGACGGCTGGAGCCGCGCGCAGGCACTGGCCTATCTGCGCGACCGCACCGCGCTCAGCGAGCACGAAGTCACCACCGAAGTAGACCGCTACATCTCCTGGCCAGGCCAGGCGCTGAGCTACAAGCTGGGCGAGATCACCATCGTCAAGCTGCGCGCCGAGGCAGAAAAGGCGCTGGGTGACCGCTTCGACATCAAGGCCTTCCACGATGTGGTGCTGCGCCAGGGCTCGGTCACCTTGCCGGTGCTGGAGCAGCAGGTGCGCGCCTTTATCGCCGAGAGCAAGGCACGCCCGATAGACGCCAAATCGGCCGGTCGCGCGGCGCCGTGATGCTGGGTCGCATTGCCGACCGCCGGCCAACCTTCTAGTGCGGTGAGGGCATCGCGCCCTCAAGGTCTTCGCGTTTGCTGCAGGACCCTTGCCCGCCCACCATCGCGGGACACGTCGCAAGTACGTCCATGTAGGCTCCGTGGCGGCATTCCATGCCGCCAGGGTCCCACGACGGTAGGCGGGCAAGGACCAGTCGCGTTGGTCGGTGTGCAGCGTTTTCAACAAGCAACCAGCAGACCACCGGACGCGGCTCTCGCTCTTCAGTAAGAATCACCAGCCAACTGTCTGGTGCGGTGTCCTCGCCGCTTGCGGGACCGTTGGCGGCATGGATGCCGCCATCGAGCCCCCATGGACGGGTTGACGGTGTGTCCCGCGAGCGGCGAGGGCATCGCGCGCTCGAACCACCGAGCTTTGAAAGCCACCGAGCATCAAACAACGCAACACCCCGTGCAATTGTGTAACCACCCCGGCCCCTATACGCTGCGCCCATGCTGCTTCCTCGCGCCCGCCTGTCGGACCCGTTGCTCCGCCTGATGGCGTTGCTGGTGCTGGTCATGGGCGTGCTGGTTGCACCGGTCGCCTGCGCACTGGGCGATGTGCATGCGCTGGCGCACGATCAGGCGCATCTGGACGACACCGCACCGCATGGCCATGACGGTGCCGACGAAGGCGATGCCGGCGAACGCGACGGTGCCGGTTTGCTGCATGCCTTGATGCACAGCGGCTACTGCCACGGGCACAGCCCGGCCATGCTGCCGGCGTTGGCCTGGGGCCCGTTGCCTGCGCGCACGCACGGGCAGCCGCCCGTGCTGACCACCGCCTACCGCTCGCATCTGAGCGAGACCGGATTGCGTCCTCCGATCGCGGCCTGATGCATCGCCGGCAGCTGCCGGCCTGTCCATCGATCCCGATTCCGGAGACACCCTCATGTGGTTGCGACTGACGGCGCTTGCCGTCTTCGCGGTGGTGCCGTGCGCCAAGGCGCAGGACCTGCCGCCCAAACCCGTGCTGACCCTGGACGACGCCATTGCACGCGTCGCCCGCCAGCACCCCGATCTGCGCCTGGCCGATGGCCAACGCGCGGTCCTCAGCGCCGAAGCCGAGCGCGACGCACTGCGTCCGCCGTTGCGGATCGGTGCCGAACTGGAAAACGTGTTCGGCACCGGCCCCACCCGCGCGCTGGACCAGGCCGAACTCACCGTCACCCTGGCCGGCGTGCTGGAACGCGGCGGCAAGCTCGACGCCCGCCGCACCCTGGCACAGGCCCGCATCGATGCGCTGGCACCGCAACGCGCCCTGGCCCGGCTGGACGTCTTGGCCGAGGTGGCACGGCGTTACCTGGCCATCGGCATGGCCGCGCAGCGGCACGCGGCGGCACTCGAAGCGCTGGCCCAGCGCCAGCGCACCGTCAGTGCTGCGCGCCAACGGCTGCAGGCCGGCGCATCGCCCGAATCGGTGCTGCTGACCGCCCAAGCCCTGCAGGCGCGCGCAGAACTGGAGCGCGATCGCGCGCAGCAGGAGCTGCTAGCCGCACGCCGCCAGCTGGCGGTGTTGTGGGGCGATCGCACGCCGGACTTCGGCGCCATCACCGGCGACCCGTTGCAACTGCCGGCGATTCCCGAGTTCGAGGTATTGGCGCAACTGCTCGACGCCACGCCGGAACTGGCACGCTTGAACGGCGAGCAACGCGTGCGCGAAGCACGGGTGCACTTGGCACGCAGCCAGGCGCGCCCGGATCTCGACTGGCAGGTGGGCGTACGTCGGCTCGAAGGCAACGAGGCCACTGCGTTGCTCGGCAGCGTCTCGCTGGCGTTGGGTAGCGCTACACGCGCGCAGCCGGAGATTCGCGCCGCCGAAGCGGAACTGGCGTTGCTGGACATCGAACGTCAATCGCAGGCGTTGGTGCTCTACGCCACGCTGGCCGATGCGCATGGCCGCTACCGCGCGACACAGCTGGAAGTGACGCGCATGCGCGAGGATGTACTGCCGGCGCTCGCACGCGCCGATGCCGCCGCCGAGCGCGCCTATCGCGCCGGCGCCACCAGTTATCTGGACTGGGCGCAGCTGCAGGCGCAACGCAGCGATGCACGCCAGCAGCAACTGGCCGCCGCACTGGAAGCACAGACCGCGCTGATCGAAATCCAGCGCCTGACCGGGCAGCCGTTCGTGCGCGAGCCTGCCGCGCAGGTGACGCCATGACTGCTGTTTCGGTACTGCGTTTTGATGCCGCGCGTGAGGGCGTTGTCGGAATCGCCGCATCTGCAGCGATGTCGGCACCCAGCGCTCGCCAAACGCTGCCCACCCCAGGCGCACCTTCTTCGCAACCCACTTCCATTCGTTCGCCCGACGCAGTGCGTCGGCGCCAACCAGGACCACCTTCGATGACACGTTTCATGATTGCGCCGCTGCTGCTGGCGCTGGTGCTCAGCGGCTGCAGCCGCAACAGCGACGCAGCGCACGAAGACCACACAGGGCACGCCGCCGAAGGCGAGGCGGGCGCCGATGCGCACGCTGATGAAGCCCAGACCGGCACGCACGGCGGGCGGTTGCTCAGCCAGGACGGCGACAGCGTGGAGCTGGCCATCGCCGAAGACGGCACGCCGCCTACGTACCAGGCCTGGCTGTACCGCGATGGCAAACCATTGCCGGCCACCGCCGGCAAGGTGGAGGTGCATCTGACCCGGCTCGGCGGTATCAATGAAGTGCATCGCTTGCGGCCGCGCGACGACGGCAGTCTGCTGGCCGACAGCACGGTCGGCGAGCCGCATTCGTTCGATGTGGAGGTGCGCGCCACCGTGCAGGGCAAGACCCATCGCTGGGCCTATCCCAGCTATGAAGGCCGCACCACCATCGCGGCGAAAGTCGCGCAGGACGCCGGCATTCGTGTTGCGCCGGTGGGCGCCGGCAGCATTGCCGACCAGCACGAAGTGCAGGGGCTACTGACGCCGGCAGAAGGCGCGCAAGCACAGGCGACCGCGCGTTTTCCCGGCCCGGTACGCAGCCTGCGCGTCAACGTGGGCGACCAGGTACGCGCCGGTCAGGTGCTGGCCACGGTGGAGAGCAATCTGAGCCTGACCACCTATTCGGTGAGCGCACCGATCAGCGGCACCGTGCTGGCGCGTAATGCCAGCCTGGGCAGCAATGCCAGCGAAGGCCAGGCCTTGTTCGAGATCGCCGACCTGTCCACCTTGTGGGTGGATCTGCACATCTTCGGCGCCGACGCCGGGCATATCACCGCCGGCGTACCGGTGACGGTCACGCGCATCAGCGATGGCGTCGTGGCGCAAACGAACCTGGAGCGTGTATTGCCCGGCACGGCGACGGCGAGCCAGAGCACGGTGGCGCGCGCGGTGCTGCGCAATAGCGATGGTTTATGGCGGCCTGGCTCTGCGGTGAAGGCGCGGGTCACGGTGGCGCAGCAACCGGCAGCGATGGTGGTGCCGGTGGGGGCGTTGCAGCGGTTCCGCGACTGGGACGTGGTGTTTGTACGGGTGGGCGATGTCTACGAAGTGCGGCCGGTGAAGCTGGGGGCGCGCGATGCGCAGCAGGTGCAAGTGTTATCGGGCTTGGCGGTAGGCGATGCGGTGGTGGTGGAGCAGAGTTATCTGGTGAAGGCCGATATCGAAAAGTCGGGGGCTTCGCATGATCATTGATCGCGTTGGTTTGTGTGGCAGTGCGTTGTCGAGTGGGGGCGTTTGTTGGGTGCAGGGGGATGTGCCACGTCCAAGGCCTTCGCGCCCTCTTGGGCTAGGGCGGGGGCTTTCGCGGCCCTTCGGGCTAGGGCAAAGGCTTTCGCGCCCCTTCGGGCGCGAGTCACTTTTCTTTGCTTGTGCAAAGAAAAGTAACCAAAAGAAAGCACACCCCGTCCTCGCGCCCTCCGCGCCTGCGGCGCTGCGGGTTCGCAAGGCCGGCAGAAATTTTTGTAAGGGACGTCCCTGTCCCTTACAAAAACGTCGCGCATCCATGCGCGCCGCCCTGCGGGTTGTATCTGCCGGCCTTGCCGCTGCGGTATGGGGCCCCGAAAGCAAACAACAACAACAGCAACAGCAGCAACAACAGCAACAGCAACAACGAGAACTAACACCACGACAGTGCTGGCGCGTGGGTGAGTGTCTGTTTGATGTGGTGCGGCGCGTTCCTGTGTGGCAACGGCGCTGTCTGTCGGTGGTACGACCAGTGCGACGCTCGGCGGCTTGCGGTGCCATGTCTGCACGGAGGAGCGTGTCATGCTGACCAACATCATTCGCTTTGCGATCGCGCAGCGGTGGTTGATGCTGGCGTTGACCGGTGTGCTGATTGCGATCGGGGCGTGGAGTTTTTCGCGCTTGCCGATCGATGCAACACCGGACATCACCAACGTGCAGGTGCAGGTCAATACCGCAGCGCCGGGCTATTCGCCGCTGGAATCCGAGCAGCGGGTGACGTTTCCGTTGGAGACAGTGCTGGCGGGCTTGCCGGGTCTGGAATCCACCCGCTCGCTGTCGCGCTATGGCTTGTCGCAAGTCACGGCGGTCTTTGCCGACGGCACCGATCTGTATTTCGCGCGGCAACAGGTGGCCGAGCGTCTGCAGCAGGTCAAGTCGCAATTGCCTGCCGAGCTGGAGCCGCAACTAGGGCCGATTGCCACTGGCCTGGGCGAGATCTTCATGTATACCGTGGAGGCCAAGCCGCATGCGCGCAAGCCCGATGGCAGTGCATGGACGGCGACCGATCTGCGCACCTTGCAGGATTGGGTGGTGCGCCCGCAGCTGCGCAATGTGCCGGGCGTGACCGAGGTCAACACCATCGGCGGGTATGCGCGGCAGATCCATATCACGCCCGATCCGGCGCGCCTGGTCGCGCTGGGATTTACCCTGGACGACGTTGCCCAGGCGGTCGAGTCCAACAACCGCAACATCGGCGCCGGCTATATCGAACGCAACGGCCAGCAGTTTCTGGTGCGGGTGCCGGGGCAGGTGGACGACATCGCGCAGATCGGCGCGATCGTGCTGGATCGGCGCGCCGGCGTGCCGATCCGCGTGCGCGATGTGGCGCAGGTGGGCGAGGGGCGTGAGTTGCGCACCGGTGCGGCCACCCAGGACGGCACCGAGGTGGTGCTCGGCACGGTGTTCATGCTGGTCGGCGCCAATAGCCGCACCGTGTCGCAGGCCGCTGCCGAGCGCTTGAAAGTGGCCAACGCCAGCCTGCCGGCCGGCGTGCAGGCAGTGCCGGTGTACGACCGCACCGCACTGGTGGACCGCACCATCGTCACCGTCGCCAAGAACCTGATCGAAGGCGCGCTTCTGGTGGTGGTGGTGTTGTTCCTGTTACTGGGCAATGTCCGGGCGTCGTTGATCACCGCAGCTGTGATCCCGCTGGCCATGCTGTTCACCATCATCGGCATGGTGCGAGGCAAC
>JAAIGE0101501428.1_pt1 | contig 28374 bp, 28 predicted proteins | sample 6487951 | NCBI WGS metagenome assembly JAAIGE01 (sample SAMN13974128, study PRJNA590717) | phyllosphere metagenome | biome: tomato field; feature: multiple bacterial spot infested tomato fields; material: tomato leaves; isolation source: leaves from tomato fields | host: Solanum lycopersicum ...
AAATCCGCCTATCAGGCGTCGATCGATGCGGCGGACGAGATCGGTCTTGCGGTGCTGGCGACGACGATGGCGATCGTCGCGGTGTTCCTGCCCGTGGCGCTGATGCCGGGGCTGGCCGGGCAGTTCTTCATCCAGTTCGGCATGACCGTCGTCGTGTCGGTGCTGATGAGCCTCGCCGTCGCGCGCCTCATCACGCCGATGATCGCGGCCTATTTCCTGAAAGCCCATGGCGAAGAAAGCCATGGCGAAGGCTGGCTGATGGACCGCTATATGGGCGTGCTGCGCTGGTCGCTCGATCAGCGGCGTGCCGATGCGCGGCGGGCACGGGGCGGGCGACGCAACCGTTTCCTTGCGGCGTTCCTCGACCATCGCATGTGGACGGTGGGCATCGGATTGCTGGCGTTCCTGGCGACGATCGTGGCCTTTGCGACGTTGCCGATGACGTTCCAGCCCACCATCAATACCGACTTCAGTCAGGTGAAGGTCGAAACCGTGCCGGGAAGCACCCTGGCGCAGACGACGGCCATCACGCGCAAGGTGTCCGATATGCTGGCGGCGGATACGGATGTGGTGGAGGCGGCGTTCGCCGACATTCAGCCGACCGGTGCCGACATCTTCCTGACGCTCAAGAAGAACCGCCCGATCAGTTCGGTCGATTGGGAACGCAAGGTCGCGCCCAAGTTCCAGACGATCGCGGACGCGCGCGTCAATTTCCAGTCGCAATCGGGCGGCGGTTTCGGACGGGATATCATCCTGATGTTCGGGTCCGACGATCCGGTGTTGCTGGAAAACACGGCTGCACGGCTGGTCAAGGAAATGCAGTCTATTCCCGAACTGCGCGCGCCGCGCGTGCAGGGCGATATGCAGCGCCCCGAAATCATCATCAAGCCGCGCCTCGACCTCGCCGCGAGCATGGGCGTGACGACGATGGCGCTCAGTCAGTCGATACGCATCGCGACGATCGGCGACATCGATCAGAACAGCGCCAAATTCTCGCTCAACGATCGTCAGGTACCGATCCGCGTGGCGCTGGCCGAAGAAAGCCGCAAGGATATTTCGACCATTGAGAATATGCCGGTGCCGACAGTGTCCGGCGGTTCGGTGCCGTTGAAGGTGGTCGCCGACATCAGCTTCGGCGCTGGTCCGACGCAGATCCGCCGCTACAACCAGATCCGCCGCATCGTGGTCGGTGCCGACCTCGCGCCGGGTATCGTCACCAGCCAGGCCATGCAGAAGATCAACGCACTGCCGCTCATGAAGGACATCCTTGCGGGCAAGGTTCAGGGCGTGCAGAAGCTGAACGTCGGCGATTCCAAATGGCAGATGGAGATGCTGCAAAACTTCGTCGTTGCCGTGCTGTCCGGCATCATGCTGGTGCTGGCGGTGCTGGTGCTGCTGTACAAGCGATTGATGCCGCCCTTCGTGAACTTGGGGTCGCTGATGCTGGCGCCTCTGGGCGGGGCGCTGGCGCTGCATGTTGCGGGGCAGCCATTGTCGATGCCGGTCTTTATCGGCCTGCTGATGCTGCTCGGCATCGTCGCCAAGAACTCGATCCTCGTCATCGACTTCGCGCTGGAGGAGATGGACAAGGGTGTTCCCAAATGGGAGGCGATCGTGGACGCAGGGCATAAACGCGCGCAGCCGATCGTCATGACCACGGTCGCGATGGTGGCGGGCATGGTGCCGACCGCGCTGTCGCTGTCGGGTGATGCGGCGTGGCGGCAGCCGATGGGTGTCACCGTGATCGGTGGCCTGATCCTGTCGACCGTGCTGACGCTGGTGATCGTGCCTGCGACCTTCAGCCTGGCGATCGGGCTTGAAAGCTGGATCGGGCCGCGCCTGGGCCGGGGGCTGCTGACCTACAAGCCTGAACACAAGCATCCGGTGCCGCCGCCGCATCCGGCGGAGTGACGACATGAAAAAGGCGGGCCGCTGCGCCCGCCTTTTTTTGTTCCGGTTAACGGTGTCGCGATCAGGGACGCGTCTGACCCGTACCCCGCACGATCCATTTATAGGTGGTCAGCCCCTCCAGTGCGACCGGACCCCGCGCGTGGAGCCGTCCGGTCGAGATGCCGATCTCCGCACCGAGGCCGAATTCGCCGCCATCGGCGAACTGGGTCGATGCGTTCCACATCACGATCGCGCTATCGACCCGGTTGAGGAAGCGCTCGGCGACCTGCGTATCTTGCGTGATGATAGCATCGGTATGGTGGCTTGCATGAGCGGCGATATGGGCGATGGCGTCGTCCACGGCATCGACCAACCGGATCGATACGATCGCGTCGAGATATTCGGTATCCCAGTCCGCTTCGTCCGCTTGCGTCACGCGCGTGTCCATTGCGGCGATCTCCGCGTCACCGCGCACCGCGCAGCCTGCGTCGAGCAACGCCGCCACCAGTACGGGCGCATGGCCATAAGCACGATCGATCAGAACCGTTTCCGTCGCGCCGCACACGCCGGTGCGGCGCATCTTGGCATTGACGACCAGCGCCTGCGCCATGGCGGGATCGGCCGCGCCATCGACATAGCTGTGATTGATGCCGTCGAGATGGGCGAGCACCGGCACGCGCGCTTCCTCCTGCACACGGGCGACGAGGCTCTTGCCCCCGCGCGGCACGATGAGATCGACATAGTCCGACGCGCGCAGAAGCGCGCCGACCGCAGCCCGGTCGGTAGTGGGCACGAGTTGCACGACATCGGCAGGCAGCCCGGCGGCGACGATCCCCTCGATCATCGCGGCGTGGATCGCGCGGTTGCTTTCCTTGGCTTCGCTGCCGCCACGCAGGATAACGGCATTGCCCGCGCGCAGGCAGAGCGCGGCGGCGTCCGCCGTCACATTGGGGCGGCTTTCATAGATGATGCCGATGACGCCTAGCGGCACACGGACGCGGCTCAGTTCAAGGCCATTGGGGCGCACCGAATGATCGATGACGGCACCCAGCGGATTGTCGAGACGAGCGACCTGATCGACGCCGTCCGCCGTGGCGGCGATGCGCGCCTCGTCCAGCTTGAGCCGGTCGAGCATGGCGGGCGACAGCCCATTCGCGGCGGCATTTTCCATGTCGCGAGCGTTGGCGGCGATGATCGCCGGCGCCTGATCCCGAAGCGCATGCGCGGCGCGGCGCAAGGCATCCGCCTTCTGCGCATCATCGGCCTGCGCGATCGCTTCGGAGGCAGCGCGCGCGCGCGCGCCGAGCGTCGCAATCAGCATTTCGGGCGTCTGGGTCAGGTCGTTCATCTGTATCCGTCCTTCGTCTCGCGCGGCGGCTTAGCATGAAAGGCCGCCCGAGCGAAAGAACGGCGATGCTCAGCTTTTGATCTTGCATCCCTTGGCAGCCGCGATGCCGCGCAGATAGCCGCGCCGCGCGATCCCGGCGGTGACGGCGGCCTGCAAGCGGCGCTCGGCTGGCGCCGCGCCGCTGATCTCACGCACCAAGCCGCGGAAGGGAATGATCGAGTTGACGACCGCGCGCCCCACCGCTTCGGCGATCTTGCCCGCGCGTCCCTCGTTGGCCTTACGGCCCACGGTAAAGTCCGGACCCAGCACGGCGTTCAACTCGTCCATGGACGTCGCCAGCCCCTTGCAATTGCGGGAGGGCGGGGCGGCGTAGGGATTTTCCACAGCCTTCACCAGCACGGGCGGGATTTCATCCTTGTCCAACCCCAGGTCGCGCCCCGGCTGCGTCGCGATCTTGCCTGCTTTGTCGAGTGCGCCATCGCGCGGTTGTTGCGGCTCTTCCTTCTTTTCCTGCGCGGATTTTTGCGGCTGTTCCTGTGCCAGAACCGGCGTGCCCGCCACCAGAGAAACGGCGAACAGGGCTGCGAGATACTTCATGATCATTCCTCCAGCGCCGTAACCCATGGCCTCACGAGACGGTTCCCAAGCGAAACGATCGCGGGAAGGGGAGACAGACAGGTATGCGTCGGCTACAGCTTGCGCGCCCCTCAACAGACGAGGTTTTCGTGACGGAAGAAGCTATTTCCATTGGCTCGGATGCGCTTCGTGCGGTCATCAGCCCGCTCGGGGCGGAGCTTCAGTCGTTGACCTACGCCGACGGGCGACAGTTGATGACTGATGCCGATCCGCGTTGGTGGACCGGCCATGCGCCTCTGCTCTTTCCCTTTGTCGGCCGGTCGCGCGGGGATGTCTACAGGATCGGCGGGCAGGAGTATCCGATGCAGCAGCATGGCTTTGCGCGGCGGCGGGATTTCGCCGTGGCGGATCGGGCGGCGGACGCGGTGACGTTTCGGCTGCTGGCTGATGCGGAGAGCCTTGCCGTCTACCCCTTCCCGTTCGAACTCGACATGGCGTTTGCGATCGGAGGCGCGAGCCTGCGCATGACGGCGACGGTGACGAACCGGGGCGAGACGGACATGCCTTTTTCCTTCGGTTATCACCCGGCCTTTGCCTGGCCTTTGCCCTATGGCGGCGCAGCAGAGGATCACCGGATCGTCTTCGCGCAGCCTGAACCCGCGCCGATCCGCAAGGTCAGCAATGCGGAGCCGGGCCTGATCGCGCGCGAGCCTGCTCCCTCGCCGGTGGAGGGCGACACGCTCGCGCCCACTCATGCGATGTTCGCGAGCGACGCATTGATCTGGGACGATCTTGCCAGCCGATCGCTGACATGGGGTGTTCCGGGCCAGCCGCACCTCCGGATCGATTTCCCCGACACACCCTGGCTCGGCATCTGGCAGAAGCCGGGCGCGCATTATCTCTGCGTCGAACCTTGGGCTGGCATGGCGGACCTTGAAGGGTTCGAGGGCGACGTCTGGGAGAAACAGGGGATCATGCGGCTGACGCCCGGCGCGTCATGCAGCTTCCGCATGGACGTGACGCTGGCGGCGTGAAGCACGACTCGCTTTAGGGGCAAAAATCCCTATATGGGCGCGCCATGACCATCCCATCCCGCCGCACCTTCGCGATCATTTCCCACCCCGACGCGGGCAAGACCACGCTCACCGAAAAGCTGCTGCTGGAAGGTGGCGCGATCCACCTGGCCGGCGAGGTGAAGGCGCGCGGTGCCAATCGGCGGGCGCGGTCCGACTGGATGAAGATCGAGCAGCAGCGCGGCATTTCCGTCACATCATCGGTCATGACGTTCGAGCGGACGCGCGATGGTGAAACGATCACCTTCAACCTGCTCGACACGCCGGGGCACGAGGATTTCAGCGAAGACACCTATCGCACGCTGACCGCGGTCGACAGCGCCGTCATGGTGATCGACGCGGCCAAGGGCATCGAGCCGCAGACGCGCAAGCTGTTCGAGGTATGCCGCCTGCGCAACGTGCCGATCATCACCTTCGTGAACAAGGTGGATCGCGAAGGACGCGAGACGTTCGGCCTGCTGGACGAGGTTGCCGACCAGCTGCAACTCGATGTGTGCCCGATGAGCTGGCCTGCTGGCATGGGCGGCGAGTTTGAGGGTATCTACGACTTCGCCACCAATCGCCTGATGCAGCCGACAGGTCCGTCCAAGGAATTTGACGGGACGCGGCACCAGTTTACCGGTGTCGATGATACGAAGCTGGCCGACTATCTTTCCCCCCGCGCGCTTGAGAAGCTGCGCGAGGAAGCGGAATTGGCGCAGGGGGGCTATGCCGAATTCGATCTGGAGCGGTACCGTGCGGGCGACCTGACGCCGGTCTATTTCGGATCCGCGTTGAAGCTGTTTGGCGTCACCGAATTGATCGATGCTCTGGGCCAACACGCGCCGCCGCCCCGCTCGCAGCCCGCCGAACCGGCTGCGGTCGAACCCGGCCAGAATGAAGTCACCGGCTTCATCTTCAAGGTGCAGGCCAATATGGACCCGATGCACCGCGACCGTATCGCGTTCATGCGGTTGGTGTCGGGAAAGTTCCGGCGCGGTATGAAGCTGACGCCGAGCGGGTCGGGCAAGCCGCTCGCGGTCCATTCGCCCATCCTGTTCTTTGCGCAGGATCGCGAACTGGCGGACGAGGCGTTTCCCGGCGACATCATCGGCATCCCCAACCATGGCGCGCTGCGCGTCGGCGACACGCTGTCGGAAAAGCCGGGGCTGCGCTTTACCGGCCTGCCCAACTTCGCGCCGGAAATCCTGCGTCGCGTGGCACTGAAAGATCCGACCAAGACCAAACAGTTGCGCAAGGCGCTGGACGACCTGTCCGAAGAGGGCGTGATCCAGGTTTTCTATCCGGAGATCGGCAGCCAGTGGATCGTCGGTGTGGTCGGGCAGCTTCAGCTGGAAGTGCTGATTTCGCGGCTCGATGCGGAGTATAAGGTCGCAGCTGGCCTTGAAATGTCGCCGTTCGATACCGCGCGCTGGATCAGCGGCGAGGATGCAGCGATCAAGGATTTCGTGTCCTACAATGGCGGCAACCTGGCCAAGGATCGCGACGGCAACCTCGTCTTCATGGCGAAGAGCGCGTGGGACATTGGCTATCAGCAGGAACGCCATCCCAAGGTGAAGTTCAGCGCCACCAAGGAGCGCTAAACCTATACGACAAAAGTCGTAGAGGACGGCCTTCCGATTGCGCCGATGTCACGGCCCACGATAGGTTGCGGCACCGCGTTACGGGGGAAGGCGAGCCATGAAGATGATGATCCGGGCATTGCTTCTTATTGCCGCGTGGCTCGCCACGCCTGCCGCGCTGGCGGAGAGCCAGTTCAAGCTGCTCGTCTTCGCGATGCCGGGCAAATATCATTATGAATATATCCCGATCGCGCGCGACAGCCTGGAGCAAATGGCGAAGCTGCATTCGTTCGAACTGATGTGGACGAACAAACCCGAGACGTTCGACGGCGATCTGACGCAATTTGCTGCGGTCATGTTCCTCAATACGCCGGGCGAGGAACTAAATGCGGGGCAGCGGGCGAAATTCGAAGCCTATATGCGCGGCGGCGGCAATGCGATGGTCGTGCATCGCGCCGCGATCACGCCGCCTGACAACTGGCCCTGGTACGAGAAACTGGTGGGGCGCCGGGTGGGCGTCCACCCCAAATTGCAGACTGGCGTCGTCACCGTCACCGATCGCGGTTTTCCCGCGACCTTCGCACTCCCCGACCGATGGGTGTGGAGCGACGAATTCTATGTGACGACCAATCCATACGATGTCCGCATCAACACCGTGCTTGGCGTGGACGAAGGCAGCTATGACCCGACCAAAATCTGGCCGGGACAGGTGGCGAAGGGGATGGGGCGCGATCATCCGATCGCCTGGTATCATCCTTATGAAAAGGGCCGCGTCTTCGTGACGACATTGGGGCATGAGGGCGCGATGTACCGCGACCAGACCTACCTCAACCACCTGATGGGCGGCATTTACTGGACGGCGACAGGACTCGGGCAAACCTCAGGTCGCCCGCGCTGACCTCGTTCAGGCAGTGGTGTTGCCAAGCTTGTCGGCGTAGAGCATCCGACCGGTGCCAAGCAGGCCCAGCAGCTGTGGCAGCATATGGGGCGCGACCGCGAAACAGCCTTCGCTGCGGCCAAGCTTGCCCCATGCGGCGACATGATCCTCACCGACATAATCCGCGCCATGGACGACGATGGCGCGCGGTTCGGCATTGTTGTTCTGTGGATCGAGACCCGCAAGGCGCATCGCGCGGCCATGCTGGCCGACATACATCTCACCCGTCTTGAACGCGCCAGAGCAACTGGCGAGCGAATTGGGTTCGTTGGAGAAGCTGTGCAGCCAGCCGCTATGTGCCGGGTCGGAGCCACGGCCATGCGCGACGAGGTAGCTGCTCGTCTGCCCGCCGATCAGGTCGATGACATGCATCCGCAAATCCTTCGACGCGGCGTTGAAATCGACAATGGCGAGCCGGTCGCGCAACGTGAAATGATGATCATGCTGATCGAGCGCAGCCTTCGCGCGCTCCAACAACGCGGCGTATGGCTTGGCCGGAGCCATCGGCACGGCACGCGGTGCGGCGGGAACCGGGGCGGGAGCCATTGGTTGAGTGAGCGTCGGTTGTGCAGCGCGCCCCATGCTGTCCGACAGAAGTGAAACGGCGAGCCCGCTCAAAGCGAACTTCGTGAATTTGCGGCGATCCATGGTCGCCCTATAGCAAAAAAAACGCCCCGTTTGAAGTCCGGGGCGCTCGACCTTACTCGCCCGTCTTGCTCGACCCGTCCGTCGTCTGGCTCTGTTCGCCGTCTTCGGACAGGCGCGACGTCATGCCTGACGCCTCCGCATCATCCTGAATTTGTTGCTCTTCCGAAATCTTGGGCGGGGGCGCGGGCGGAGTCGCGACGGCATTGTTCTGCGGTTCGGGGAGGGGCGCTTCGGGTTCGTCGACCACGACATTCTCGACCGGCGGTTCGGTCAGATTATTGGTGACGGGCGCCTCTTCTTCCTTCTTGCCGCAGGCGGAAAGGGCGAGGGCACTGGCGAGGGCGATGAGAGCGAACGTGCGCATGGGATCAGTCCTTCGATGCGATTTTCTTGGAAGGCGCGGAGGTCGCGACAGCGCTGGGATCGGCCCGGCGGCTCGACGCCTCGATCTTTTCGGCCAGCAACTTGTCCCAGCCATAGGGGTCGGCACGGAAGCTTACCGTGCCACTGTTGTTGGCGAAGGCGGTCCAGTAGAGCAGATAGACGGCGACCTGACGCGGCAGGGACACGCGCTGCGTCTTGCCCTGATCGATCAACGCCTGGATTTGGCCGTTGAGGTTGGGATCGGGTGCGACCATTTCCTCCGCCAGCGCCACCGGTTTTTCAAGCCGGATGCAGCCGTGGCTCGCAAGCCGGTCATAGCTCGAAAATTTGCCGCGCGAAGGCGTGTCGTGCAGATACACGGCGAAGGGATTGTCGAAATCGAACTTCAACCGGCCGAGCGCGCTGGTCGGCCCGGCGGGCTGGACGATCCGCTCTCCCCCCTCGGGCGTCTTGACGATCTTGTATCCCTGCCGCGCCAAGGCCGCGCGCCCCTTCGGAAACAATTCCCGATTGGCGATCGACATCGGCACGTTCCATGGCGGATTGACGACGATCGAATGAATGTTCGACGCGAGCATCGGCGTGGCATTGTCGGGGCTTCCCGTGACGGCGCGCATCGAACTTGTCGGGCGGTCGCCGTTAAATACGGTAAGGACGGCAGCGGCGATGTTCACCTGCACGCGATCGGCGGGCAACTGGCGCGGCATCCAGCGCCAGCGTTCCATGTTCGCCATGATCGCCGCGATGCGCTCGTTGACGCCAACGTTCAGTTCGGCAAGCGTGCGGGTTCCAAGCTGGCCCGTGGGTTCCAGGCCGTAACGGCGCTGCGCACGCTGGATGACATCGACGATCGGCTCGTCGGGCGTCACCGTCGGATCTTCCATGCCAATGCGCTTGCGAATGACATCCGGTGCGGAAGTGGCGGTCAACACCGGCCAGCCGCCCTGATCGCGAATACCCTCATATTTGACGAGCGCCTTGCGCAGCGTGTCATAGCCGGACCATGGCGGGGTGAGGCCATTGGCCCATTGCTGGAGCTTGTTATCCGTGACCGCCCTCGCGAGACCCGGTGTCGGATCGAAGCGAGCGGGGCGCAGCGCCCAGATGTTGAGGAAGTCGGCCGTATCGACACGCCCGGTGCTGAGCGCCTTGGCGCGATCCACCAGTGCGCTGACCAGTTCCGGGCCTGCGAGCGGGCCGGTCGTCTTCTGCCGCGCCATCAGCCCTTCGGCTGCGCCGCGTTTCAGCCAGTCATTGGCCCAAGCTTCCTGCTCCGGCGACAAGGGCGGGATCGGTGTGGGCGGCGGGGTGACGATGGCGGGCGGTGTCGGCTGAATTTGTCCCGAAAGGGTCGGCGTGACGGCGGGCGGCGGCGTGGGCGTGGTTTGTGCCAATACGGGCATCGCCATCGCACCGGCCAGTGCGAGCAGAGGGAAACGGATCATGCGAGGATTGTTCATGGTCTGCCAGATAGCGCAAAGAAACTTGGGTTGGAATCGCGATGGTGGGAAAAGATCATGCTGCACGTTGTTCATCACCCCGCCTATGTCTCCCCTGCAACACCCGGAAGCCGATTTCGTTTCGATAAATATGGGCTGGTGATGGATGCGCTGCGCGAAAGCGGCACAGCCTATGTGGTGTATGAGCCACAGCCCATGCCACGCGAGTGGATCGAGGCAGTCCACGATCCCGACTATGTCGATCAAGTCGCAACCTGCACCGTACCGCCGGAGAAAGAACGCCGCATCGGCTTTCCCGTGACGGAACGGGTGATGCGACGATCGATGCTGTCTCCGGGCGGTACTTGGGCTGCGGCGCGGCTGGCCTTCGTCCATGGCTATGCAGCGAATGCGGCGGGCGGCAGCCATCACGCGCTGGCCGATACCGGGGCGGGATATTGCGTATTCAATGATCTGGCCATCACCGCCAACAGGCTGGTGGCGGAGGGTGAGGCGGACCGCGTGCTGATCCTCGACCTGGATGTGCATCAGGGCGACGGGACCGCATCGTTGCTGGCGGGGCGCGGAGATATCTTCACGATGTCAGTTCACGCTGAGAAGAATTTCCCGGTGCGAAAGGCGCAATCCTCACTGGACATCGGATTGCCGGATGGCGTGGGGGACGACGCCTATCTGGCGATCCTGCGCGATAGGTTGCCCCGCGTGCTAGATGATTTCCGGCCCGACCTCATCCTTTATCAAGCGGGCGTCGATCCGCACGGGGAGGACAGGCTGGGACGGCTGGCGCTGACCGATGCGGGGCTGGACGCGCGGGACCGCTTCGTCATGCGGCAAGCGCTGGATCGGGGCGTTCCGGTCGCCAGCACCATGGGCGGCGGCTATGGCGAGGATCGGATGGCCGTCGCCCGTCGTCACGCCGCCTGCATGATCCGGATGGCGGAAGAAGCGTCTTTAATGGACGCTGGTCGCTGATGGGGGCGCGATTCGGCTTTCCATCAACTTGGCGGCAATGATGCCCGCTGCCGTAAGTCCGATGAAATCGCTGAACGCGGTGTACAGGATATAACCCCATGGCGCGTGCATCATCACCGCCTGCGAGATATAGGTCCACAGCACCGCGACGATCGCAAAGATGATCGATACCCGCGCCCGCGCTCCGAAGTCCGACACCACGAAGCGCAGCGCCAGTGCGATCAATACGCCCACGACCAGAGCGAGGATGAAGCCGCCGATCAGCGCCGCACCGTCGGTCACCGGGAAACCGGAACTATTGTAGAAGATTTGCGCCACCGGGCCGCGTCCGTAGAGGATCGTGCCTTCCGCCGTCGAAGGATCGGGGACGATATAGACGCCGGTGCCGGTGGGATTGAGCGCCTGCGCCAGTGCGGCCTGGAGATTGGCTGCCGCCTGCCCGTCGGCGCGGCTCAAGGCGAGGGCGCTCAAGGGCGTGCCCCAAAAGATGAAGCCGATGATGAAAAGGGCGACGCCGCCCAGCAACCCGCCCACTATCGTCCGGAACATGCGAAATCCCTCCTGGCCTTGCCTCGCCAACATATGAAGTGGCGCCGTCTTAACGCGGAGCGGGGGATATATTTCCGGGAGCGCAACTATTCTGGCGGGCGCGACGCCTTTTCTGCGATCCCCGACATGCCTTCGCGTCGGTCCAGCTCGTCCAGCACCGCGTCGAAGGATATGTCGAGATCGGCGAGCAACATCATGAGGTGAAAGAGGAGATCGGCGCTTTCGCCGACTGCGCCTTTGCGGTCGTCCGTCATGGCGGCGATGACCGTTTCGACGGCCTCCTCGCCGACCTTTTGTGCGATCTTGGCGCGGCCGCGGGATGCGAGCTTGGCGACATAGGATGTCGCGGGGTCAGCGGAGCGCCGCTGACGGATCGTTTGTTCCAAAGTAGTGAGGGTCGCGCGCATGGCGGCGTTTGAAGCCGCCCGCGCGCGTCCCGTCAACGAAAACTTACTTGCGCTTGCGGCGGGCCAGAAACACCCGGCCGCCCAGCACTGCCGCACCCATGGCGAAGAGTGCCATCTGCTCGGGCTCGGGCACTGGGGTCGGCGTGCCGCCCGACGACGAACCGCCGCCGCTGCTCGAACCGCCCGACGAGCTGCCGCCGTTGCACTTCTTGCCGAACCAGCAACCCCAGGTCGCCTGCGCGGGCGACGCTGCCGCCATCATCAGCGTTGCCGTTCCGACTGCCAGAAATACCCTGTTTACATTGATCATTTTGGCCCTCCATCTGCCTGTTCCAGATGCAGCAAGAGGTGCAGGGGGCGTGCCAGAGCGGCGAAAAAGCCGGTTTGCGCCGAACGAATGGTTAACGCGGATCTGCCGCGCTTGGTAAATGTCAATTTACCCGACGCTTTTGCGCGTCCAGGCATTTCAGGACGCGCGAACGGCAATCCCGGCAGCGGCAAGCGCCTGATGCGCTTCAGCAATAGTGTGTTGACCGAAGTGAAATATCGAGGCGGCGAGGACGGCACTGGCATGGCCTTCGATCACGCCCTCCACCAGATGATCGAGCGTGCCGACACCACCGCTGGCGATCACTGGCACCGTAACCGCGTCAGCGATCGCGCGGGTGAGGGCAAGGTCGTAGCCCTGCTTGGTCCCGTCGCCGTCCATCGACGTAACCAGCAACTCGCCCGCGCCCAGATTCGCCAGCCGCAGCGCATGTTCCAGCGCGTCGATACCGGTCGGCTTGCGCCCGCCATGGGTGAAGATTTCCCAGCGATCGTCTCCCATGCGGCGCGCATCCACCGATCCGACGATGCACTGGCTGCCGAAACGATCGGCGATGTCGGCCACCAGTTCAGGCCGCACGACCGCCGCACTGTTGACTGCCACCTTGTCCGCACCCGCGAGCAGCAGAGCGCGCGCGTCCTCCGCGCTGCGTACGCCGCCGCCGACCGTCACCGGCATGAAGCAGACTTCCGCCGTGCGGCGCACGACATCCAGGATCGTGCCGCGCGCTTCATGCGTGGCGGTGATGTCGAGGAAGCAGAGTTCGTCCGCGCCCGCTGCGTCATAGAGCCGCGCCTGTTCGACCGGATCGCCCGCATCCTTAAGGTCCACGAAGTTGACGCCCTTCACGACCCGCCCGTTGGCGACGTCGAGGCAGGGGATGACGCGGGTACGGACGGTCACGCCGCCGCTCTCGCAACCGCCAGCGCAGCCTTGAGGTCCAGACGCCCATCATAAAGCGCGCGTCCGGTGATGACGCCTTCGATGCCGTCGTCGGCGTGGAGGCTGAGGATGCGGATGTCGGCGATGCCCGCCACCCCGCCGCTGGCGATCACGGGGATGCCGGTGGCGCGGGCGAGATCGACGGTGGCGTCGATGTTGCAGCCCTTGAGCATCCCGTCGCGGCCCACATCGGTGAAGAGGAGACTGGCGACGCCCGCATCCTCGAACCGGCGGGCGAGGTCAATGACGGGCATGTCGCTCTTTTCCGCCCAGCCGTCCGTCGCGACATAGCCGTCGCGCGCATCGACCGCGACGACGATGCCGCCGGGGAAGTCGCGTGCCGCCGCCTTGACGAATGTCGGATCCTTGAGCGCAGCCGTTCCGATGACGATGCGTGAGACGCCTAGGTCGAACCAGCGCTCTACCGCTTCGCGGTTGCGGATGCCGCCGCCGAGCTGAACATGGCCCGGGAAGGTTTCGACGATGCTTTCTACAGCGGCTGCGTTCACCGCATGGCCAGCGAAGCTGCCGTCGAGGTCCACGACATGCAGATGCTCTACGCCCGCCTGCGCGAACAGGGTGGCCTGTGCGGCGGGATCGTCACCATAGACGGTGGCGCGATCCATGTCGCCTTCGGCAAGGCGGACGACCTGGCCGCCTTTAAGGTCGATGGCGGGAAAGACGATGAGGCTCAAGGACGCCACTCCAGAAAACGGGACAGAAAGGAAAGGCCGTAACGCTGGCTCTTTTCCGGATGGAACTGACAACCGATGATGGTATCGCGCGCGACGGCAGCGACCAATGGCCCGCCATGATCGGTGATGGCCGCGACATGGGCAGGGTCTGTGGCATCGAAATGATAGCTGTGAAGGAAATAGGCTTGGCCGCCCTCAAGCAGCGTGGGCGCCGCGTCGGTCAGCATCACATCGTTCCAGCCCATGTGCGGCACTTTGGCGGCGGCATTTGCGGGCGCGATCCGCCGCACGGTGCCGGGGATCCAGCCCAGCCCCTCATGCCACCCGAATTCTTCGCCAGCATCCGCGAGCAGCTGCATACCGACACACACGCCAAGGAATGGTACGCCGCGCGTCGCGACAGCTTCGCCCATCGCCTCGACCATGCCGGGGATCGCAACTAGGGCATCGCGGCAGGCGCGGAAGGCGCCCACGCCCGGCAGAACGATGCGGTCAGCCTTCGCCACGACATCGGCGTCGGCGGTAATCGCTATGTCGGAAGCACCCGCCTGCCGCAGCGCATTATGCACCGAATGGAGATTGCCCGCGCCATAGTCGATCAGCGCGATGGTCATGTCAGCAGGCTATCCAGCGTGACGCCGGGTGCGGCCTTGACGGGCACGAACTCGACCAATTCGAACGTCGCGACATTGTTGATGAAGAAGGGGTCCGTCGATGCCTTCTCTTGCAATTCCGCACGTGTTCCACGTGCCAGCAGCACGCCACCCTCGCGCGGCTCACGCGGTCCGGCGAGCAGCAGCCAGCCATCGGCAATGCCCTGATCCAGCCAGTCGCGATGTTCGGCGCGATATTTGTCAATGAGGTCCAGCGAGCCGGTATAGGTCAGGGAAATCAGAAACATCGCCAGCCGGTCCTTTTGCTTTTAGCTTTACAACATGCCCTTGGTGGACGGAATCGCATCCGCCTTGCGTGGGTCGATCTCCACCGCCTGCCGCAGCGCGCGGGCCAGACCCTTGAACGCGCTTTCGACGATATGATGGTTGTTGCTGCCGTAGAGATTTTCGATGTGCAGCGTGATGCCCGCCGCCTGCGCGAAGCTGTGAAAGAAATGCTCCACCATCTCCGTGTCCCATTCGCCGATCTTCTGCACGGTGAAGGGCAGCTTGCACACCAGCCAGGGGCGGCCCGAAATGTCGAGCGCGACGCGAGTCAGCGTTTCGTCCATCGGGGAATAGACGCTGCCATAGCGGGAAATGCCGCGTTTGTCGGCGAGCGCCCTGGCCACCGCTTCACCAATCGCGATCGCGGTGTCTTCCGTCGTGTGATGCTGGTCGACATGCAGGTCGCCGACCGTCTTCACATCCATGTCGATCAGTGAATGACGCGACAATTGCTCGATCATATGATCGAAGAAGCCGATGCCCGTCGACACGGTATAAAGCCCCGAACCGTCCAGGTTAACGGTCACGTCGATCTGCGTTTCCGCAGTGTTGCGGTGAATTTCGGCGGTGCGCATGGCCCGCCCCTATAGCGCGTCCCCGCCGCCATGCAATCGCTCGCGCGGGGTTGACCCCCGCTTTCCCGCCGCTAGGACATTGGCGCATGAGCGACGACCTGCCCGACAGCCTGATTCCCTATGACGAAATCGTGCAGGAGGCTCTGCGCGCCGTCGTTGGCCGCGTGCTGCGGCAGGTTGAAAATACTGGCGGCGGGCTGCCCGGCACCCATCATTTCTACATCACGTTCAAGACGCAGGCGCCCGGTGTCGATATCCCGCGCCATCTGGTCGAGCGTTTCCCTGATGAAATGACGATCGTGCTCCAGAACAAGTTCTGGGACTTGAAAGTGCAGGATGATCTGTTCCAGGTGAGCTTGACCTTCAATCAGATCGCGGCGCTGCTGATCATTCCTTTCTCGGCGATCACGGCGTTCGTCGATCCGGCGGTCAACTTCGCGCTCCAGTTCCAGGTGCAGAGCGATGAAGCACCTGAGCCGCATGAGGCAGCGGAAAACGACGCGCCGGTCGTGACGAGCGAGGATGGCTCGAACGTGGTGACGGTGGACTTCGGCAAGAAGAAATAACGGGGCGGGCGCTTTTCCAGCCGTCACCCCAGCGAAGTCTGGGGTCTCGTCGAAGCAAGCGCGACGTCCCCTGAGATCCCAGCCTTCGCTGGGATGACGGACAAGGACGGAGCGCTGCGTGTTAGCGCCTCGCCACCGCTCAATTTACCGGCGCACGTCTGCGATAGCTGAGCGCCTCGGCGATGTGGACGCGACCAACCTGCTCCGACTCCGCCAGGTCCGCAATCGTTCGGGCGACGCGCAGGACACGGGTATAGCCGCGTGCCGAAAGCTTCATCGCGGCGGCGGCCTGGGCGAGAAGCTGGCGTCCCGCTTCATCGGGACCAGCGACATCCTCGAGCCGTTCGCCATCCACTTCGGCATTGGTGCGGACTTTGGTGTCCCGGTAGCGGCGCGTCTGGATGGCGCGGGCCTGCGCGACCCGTGACGCGACTTCAGTTGACCCTTCGGCGGGTGGGGGCAGGACGAGATCGGCGGCAGTCACCGCCTGTACCTCGACATGCAGGTCGATGCGGTCGAGCAGCGGTCCGGAAACCTTCGCCTGATAGTCGGCGGCGCATCGTGGAGCGCGCGAACAGGCAAGCGCCGGATCACCCAGATGCCCGCAACGGCACGGATTCATCGCTGCGATCAACTGTACGCGGGCGGGGAAGGTGACATGCGCATTGGCGCGCGCGACCGACACTTCGCCCGTTTCCAGCGGCTGACGTAGCGAATCGAGCACGGTGCGCTGAAATTCGGGCAGTTCGTCGAGAAACAGCACGCCCAGATGCGCCATGCTGACTTCGCCGGGCCGCGCCTTCAGGCCGCCGCCCACCAGCGCGGCCATGGATGCGCTGTGATGCGGATTGCGGAACGGACGCGCACGGCTGATGCGGCCACCTTCCAAAGTGCCCGCGACACTGGCAACCATCGAGGTTTCCAGCGCTTCGCCGGGGGTGAGTTCGGGCAATATGCCGGGCATACAGCTCGCCATCAGCGATTTGCCCGCGCCCGGTGGCCCCACCATCAGCAGATTATGGCCGCCCGCCGCCGCGATCTCCAGCGCGCGCTTGGCGACTTCCTGACCCTTGACCTGTTTCAGGTCGGCGGTGCGGATCGGTGTCTCGACTGCGCCGGGTTGGGGAGCCGAGAGAGCGGCGGTGCCCTTGAAATGATTGAGCAGGCTTAGCAGGTCGGGCGCGGCGATGACTTCGACCTGTCCGGCCCATGCCGCCTCTGCCCCTTGAGCAGCCGGGCAGACCAGTCCTTTCTCCTGCTCGCCAGCATGAAGCGCGGCCAGCAGCACACCGGGGGAGGGCGCTGTGCGCCCGTCGAGGCCCAGTTCGCCGACCACGACATAGTTGGCCAGCGTCTCCGCATCGATGACGCCCATCGCGCCCAGCAAGGCGAGCGCGATCGGCAAGTCGAAATGCGACCCCTCCTTCGGCAGATCGGCGGGTGAAAGGTTCACGGTGATGCGCTTGGGCGGCAACGATAGGCCGATTGCGGCGATGGCGTTGCGCACCCGCTCGCGGCTTTCGGCGACGGCCTTGTCCGCAAGTCCGACCAAGATGAAGTTGGGAAGGCCCGGAACGAGCTGGCACTGCACCTCGACGGCGCGCGCCTCCAGCCCGAGATAGGCGACCGTCGATACCGTGGCTACCAAATTTCCCCCGCTTCGTCCCTGTGGTCGCGCCGTCAGTCGGCGTCTTCATCTTCGCTTCGCCCCTTGAAGCCCTGCGCCACGACGAACCATTCGACGCTGCCTTTGCGGCTCGCTGGCGGCTTGGCGTGCTTGATCGTCGTGAAATGCTTCTTGAGCACGGCGAGCAGTTCGGCGTCGGTGCCGCCCGCGAACACTTTCGCAACGAAGGTGCCGCCCTTGCGCAGATTTTCCACGGCGAACCAGGCCGCCGCTTCTACCAGTGCCATGGTTCGCAGATGGTCGGTCTGTGGATGGCCGACCGTGTTCGCAGCCATGTCCGATATGACGAGATCGGGTTGCTGACCGAGCGTCTCGCGCAGCAGTTCAGGCGCCTTATCGTCCATGAAGTCCATTTCGAACAGATGGACGCCGGGGATCGGATCGGTCGGCAGAAGATCGATGCCGACGACGGCGGCCTTGGGAGCCATCTTGCGCACGACCTGCGACCACCCGCCCGGCGCGACGCCGAGATCGACGACGGCGCGGGAGCCTTTTACGAAATGAAATTTCTCGTCCAGTTCGATCAGCTTGAACGCGGCGCGGCTGCGCCAACCTTCCGCCTTCGCCTTGCGGACATAAGGGTCGTTCAGGTGCCGCTCCAGCCAGCGCGTCGATTGCGCGGTGCGGCCTTTCGACGATTTGACCCGGACCTTGCCGACGCCAGTGCCCCTCATGCCGGGCCTCCGTCGCGATCCATCAGCCCACGCAGGATGCCCTCGCGGATGCCGCGATCGGCGACGCCCAGCCGCTCGGCGGGCCAAATGTCGAGAATGGATTCGAGGATCGCACAGCCCGCCACGACGAGGTCGGCGCGCTCGGTGCCGATGCAGGGCAGCTTCTGCCGCTCGGCGAGCGACATGCCCGACAGGCGCGAGGATATGTTACGCATGGACTCCGAAGGCACGATCAGCCCGTCGATCGCCTGCCGATCATAACGCGGCAGTTGCAGATGCAGGCTGGCGAGCGTCGTCACGGTGCCCGACGTGCCGAGCAGGCGAATAGCGTCCGCATCGCGTGGCAAGCGGCGGGCAAGCGGCGCGAAGGCATCGGCGACGCGGGTGCGCATCCGGGCATAGGCGGCAAGGCGCGCGCCCGGATCGGCATGGTCGAACGGCTCGCTCTCCGTCAGCGACACGACGCCCCATGGTGCGCTCACCCAATCGACGATGCTTGGCGTGCCGTCGCCATGTGCATCGACCAGAACCAGTTCGGTCGATCCGCCGCCGATATCGAAAATGAGGGCCGGGCCATCGCCCGGTTCGAGTAGCGCATGGCATCCGAGCACCGCCAGCCGCGCTTCTTCCTGCGCGGTGATGATATCGAGCGCGATGCCCGTTTCGCGATAGACACGCTGGATGAACTCCGCGCCGTTCGATGCACGACGGCAGGCTTCGGTCGCGACCGAGCGCGCGAGCGTCACATGGCGGCGGCGGAGTTTTTCGGCGCAGATGGTGAGCGCGGCGATCGCGCGCTCGATCGCCATGTCGCTGATCCGCCCGCTCGACGCCAATCCTTCACCCAGCCGCACGATGCGCGAAAAGGCATCGACGACGATGAACCCGTCAGCCGACGGTTTGGCGATTAGCAAGCGACAATTGTTGGTGCCAAGGTCGATCGCGGCATAGGCGCGCCGTTCGCGCACATGACGGTTGGCAATGCCCCGCTGCTGTGACGGGGGAGGAATGGCCGCAGCCTTGCTCCCATTGCCGGGGCCAGTACGGGCTGGCTTGCCCGTATAATGGCCGGTCGGGCCGGAACTCTGCGGCGATGGGCGGCTGTGCTGCACCAAGGCCGTAACTCGCTTCTTCGTATCGCCATTCGCGTCTGCGAACGGAACTTGGCACCATGCTTATGCGGATCGGGCGTCCAGTGCAAGGCATGTGCTGCGAGAGCCATATCGGGGGAAGGTGAGAGGCGGTTCGGCGCCCCAGACGCCGCTTTCTACAGCGATGTGACTTTTATGAAACAACTCGTAACATTCGCCAATCGCACGATTGTGTTGGGATCGACCGTTAGATAGCCTCCGTCCAGGTCTATAGGGGAGTTTTACTTCATGCACATTCGGAAGAATGGCGTGCGCACTCTTGCGCGCGCTGGACGGAACACGCTGCTCGCTTCCTGCGCACTTGCTGCGCTGACGTTCTCCCCTATCGCGCAGGCGGTGGTGCCGGCCGATGGCAAGACGCCCGCCGACATCGTCGATACGACCAACGTCAACGGCGTCGGCATCATGTATCGCGACGACGGGTTCGTGTGCACCGGTACGCTGATCAACCCGCGCACCGTCATCTTCGCCGCGCATTGCGTCAACGACCTCGCGCCGAGCGATTACAGCACGGTCAACAACGGCGTCCCGGTTGCTTTCGCGTTCGAAAGCAATGCGCGGCCCGGCCTCGTCAACTGGATCAACTCGGGATACCGCACCAACACGGCGCTGAGCGTCTTCAATGTCGCCAACATCGCCTATCATCCCGACTCGCTTGATCCGCCAGCGCAGAGCTTCCTCTATGGCGACGTCGCACTGGCGACGCTAGATACGCCAGCCGCCGACGTGCCGACCTGGACGGTTTTGTTCTCCGCGCTGTCCGCGCCCGCCACGATCAGCGAGACGAGCGGCACCGGTTATCACGTCACCATCACCGGCTATGGTCGCAGTGGATCGGGCACCAACGGATCGAATGTCGGCATCGATTTCCGCCGTCGTGTCGCCGAGAATTTTCTGGGTATGCTGGGGTCGCTCGACGATATCGACAGCTTCCTGTTCGGCCAGCCCGGTGGGCTTAACCAGAATCTCTATCATACCGACTTCGACGATCCGAAGCGGCAGAACGAGTTCGACTTCAACATCTTCAAGGATAACGCCCTTCCCAATGAAGGGTCGACGGCGGGAGGCGACTCGGGTGGTCCGCTGATCCTCGATCGCGCCTTTGCTGAAAAGACCGTCATCGGCGTCCTGTCGGGCGGCAGCCGTTACTTCCTGGAACAGCCGCAGGCATCCTATGGCGGCACCTCCTTCTACCAGCCGCTCTATCTGTTCTGGGACTGGATCGCGCAGAACAACCCCTATCGCTATGCGACGGCCAAGGCGGGCGACGGCAAGTGGAGCGACCCCAATCACTGGGTGACGGCGCTCGATCCCAATTACCGCGTGATCGATGCCAATGGCCGGTTGGTGAACGGTGTTCCGACCACGACGGGCGCGGGCGCATTCGGGGCCGACCCGACGCAGAAGTTCGGGCAAATCTGCTACCAGCCGACCGACGGTTCGGACGATAGCTGCCTCGACATCAAGACCGACACGCTGATCGTCAACGGCACGCCGGTCGCAAACGGCGGCGCGGCGACGACGGGCGGCACGGTGGTAAGCGACAACAAGGGCAAGGTCGATTTCGCCGAACATAGCGCGCAGGGTGGCAACGCGGCGAGCCTGAACGGAGCGATCAGGGAGGCACAGGCGACGGTCGGTGCGACAGCTTTGCCGGTCGCGACGCTCGCCAATGGCCTGCCCGGCGCGACGAGCTTTGTGCCCAACAATATCACGCCGGTGGCCTCCGCAGGCGTCGTCGGACGCTTCTATGATGTGACGCTGAGCGCAGCGGGCAAGACGACGCTCGACACGCGCGCGACGGTCGATCGCTTCACCATTGCGGGCGCGGGCACGAAACTGGACGTTACCAGCACGGGTTCGCTCACCAGCCTGATGGACATCGCGCATCTGGCGGGCACGGTAAATGTCGCGGGCACGATCGCAACGCCGGGCGACTATTTCCTCATGTCGGGCCTGCTTTCAGGTACCGGCACGGTGCGCACGCCGTTCCTGACCAACGTCATGGGCGTGATCGCGCCCGGCGGCACCGGCACGGTCGGCACGCTGACGATCGACGGCAATGCGATCCTTTCGTCGCGCAGCACGCTGGCGATCGATATCGGCAATGGCGTATCCGATGTGCTGGCGGTGCGCGGCCAGGCGTCGGTGGGCGGCAATGTCGTCTTCACGCCGGTCAGCGGCACACGTCCGCGTTTCGGCCAGAACTTCAACTTTCTGACCGCAACCGGTGGGGTCACCGGCAGCTTTGCCGCCGCCGCGCCCCTGAGCGCAATCCTGCGTCCGACGATCAGCTACACCAGCGCCGGCGCGAGCGTGCGGATCGACGCGGGACTCTATGCCGATGTAGTCAACAGGGGATCGGTCAACCAGACATCCTACGCGCAACTGCTCGACCAGAACCGTAGCCTCTACAGCCGGTACGCCGGCCTTTATAACGAGACCGATTTGCTGAGCGTCGCGGGCATTCAGGCGACGTTCGAGGCGATGGCGCCGCGCACCGAAACGCTGCGCACATCGATGGGTGAGGCGCTCACCGACAATATGGCGCGCTTCTACCGCGATCGACTGGTGAAGCTGGACGGCGGATCGATGGGCGGCACGCTGACCATGACGGGCCAGCCGCTGCAACTGGCATCGGCCAGCCTCAACAGTCTCGACCTCGGCATGGACCAGTCGGGCATGAGCGAGTCGACGACGCGGGAAGGCGTGCTGCCCGAAGATGTCAGCGCCTTCCTCGCGGGCGGCTATGTCGACGGCAAGAGTATGCCGATGCGCGGATCGGGCGCGGGCGACGACCAGTTCGATGGCTGGTATGCGGCGGCGGGCGTCGAAAAGGCGTTCCTCGACAGCGGCGTCGTTGGCCTGTCGATGTCGTTCAGCCAGTTGAAGGGCAAGACCGACTTCAACGATTGGGCGCGGGCGCGGCTGTATCAGGCGACCGTCTATGGCGCATTCGATCTGGGCGGCTTCAAGCTGGATGCGGTTGGCAGCGCGGGCACGCTCGCGACGCGGACCCGCCGGTCCTTCGCCGCTGGCACGACGCCCTACACGCTGCGCGGCGGCGATCAGGAACTGGCGCTGTCGGGCGAAATGGGTCTGAGCAAAGCGATCGGCACAGATGCGTTCAGCATCGTGCCGCGCGCATCGCTGCGGGGCGCGTACATAAGCTCGGGCAATATGGCGGAATATGGCGGCGACGCCGCGCTCGTCATCCAGCGCAAGGCGATCCGCAGCGCGCAGAGCCGCGTCGGCGCGACCGTCAAGGCCGACACCGGCGGCTTCAAGCCCTATGTCACGGCGAACTATGTGCATGAGTTCAACGACCAGCCCGCCTTCCTGCTGGCGAACTTCGTTGGCGGCACGGGCGGTCTTGCGCCCTTCGCGCTGGGCGGCACGGACAAGAACTGGGGCGAGGTGGGCGGTGGCCTGACGATAGCGACCGGTGTGGCCGATCTCAGCCTGTCAGCGGACACGACCGTTTGGCGCAAGGACGTCCAGTATCAGAGCTATCGCGCTTCGGTGAAGATCCGCTTCTGATCGCAAGATGAACGAGGCGGCGCGGGAGGGACGGTCCTTCCACGCCGCTGAAATATACACTGAAGTAGACAGACGCGCATGAATGTGCGCGCGGGGTAGTGGTGGCCGAAAAGCGTTGACGCGCCGCGACGCTGCCCCTTCATTCCGGCTTCGGCTTGGTCTATGGCCGCTGAATTATCTGCACGGCCATCGATAAGGACGCCGATTTGATCCTAGACCTCGCCGCCGCCGCTTCGAACGCGATCCGTTTCGAAGACCTGGGGCTGAACCCCGTCGCACTCAACCTCGGCTTTTTCACGCTCAAATGGTACAGCCTCGCCTATCTGGCGGGCATCCTGATCGGCTATTGGTATCTGCTGAAACTGGTGGCACAGCCCGGATCGCCGATGGCGCGGCGTCATGCCGACGACATGATCTTCTACGCGACGCTCGGCATCATCATCGGTGGGCGGCTGGCCTATGTCATCTTTTACCAGCCCGAGATCCTTCAGCATCCGCTCGATATCTTCAAGCTGTGGAATGGCGGCATGTCCTTCCATGGCGGAGCGGTCGGTGTGTCGCTCGGCATTCTCTACATGGCGTGGAAGGAAAAGCTTAACTGGTTGAGAATCCATGACTATGTGGCGTGCGTCGTGCCGTTCGGGCTATTCTTCGGCCGCCTCGCCAACTTCGTGAACGGCGAGCTTTGGGGCAAGGAGACGGATGTGTCCTGGGGTATCATCTTCCCGACGGGCGGGCCTTTCCCGCGCCATCCAAGCCAGCTGTACGAAGCCGCGCTGGAGGGCGTCGTGCTGTTCGCGATCCTCGCCTACGCATTCTGGCGGACGAGGGCGCGCTATCAGCCGGGGATGCTCGTCGGGCTTTTCCTCCTGTTCTACGGCCTGTTCCGCTTCGGCATCGAATATGTGCGGGAGGCGGACGCGCAGTTGATGGAGTTCGCGGCGCGCACCGGCATGCACATGGGGCAGTGGCTGTGCATTCCGATGATCGCTGGCGGCCTCTACCTGATCGCAACGTCGAAGGGGCGGCGCGAGCGGGTGGAGCCGATTGCCGGGGACGCCAGTGTCAGCTGAGCCGCTGACGCTCGCGGAAAGACTGGCGCGGCAGATTGCGTCGGGCGGGCCGATCTCGGTCGCGCACTACATAGCCGAGGCGAACCAGCATTATTACGGCACCCGCGATCCGCTGGGGGCCGAGGGCGATTTCACCACAGCGCCCGAAATCAGCCAGATGTTCGGCGAACTGGTAGGGCTGGCGCTCGCCGATATCTGGATGCGGTCGGGCAGTCGGCCCGGCGCGCTGTATGCGGAATTGGGGCCGGGGAGGGGCACACTGGCGTCCGACGCGCTGCGGGCGATGGCGCGCGTCGGCCTAGACCCGCGGGTGCATTTCGTGGAGACTAGCCCCGCGCTGCGCGATCGCCAACGGGCGCTGATCCCGCATGTCGTGCATCATGATAGCGTCGAGAGCCTGCCGACCGAAGGGCCGCTGCTGGTCGTCGCCAATGAATTTTTCGATGCGCTGCCGGTGCGCCAGAGCGTGCGCGTCGGCGGCGAGTGGCGCGAGCGGGTGCTGATCGCACGCGAGGAGCCGGGCCGCTTTGCCCCGGTGCCGGGATTTCGCAAGATCGAATCCGGCCTGCCGCCCATCGCCGACAAGGCAGAGGACGGTGCGATCATCGAGACGCCGATCGCGGGCGCATCGGTCGCCTATGCGCTCGCCCACCGCATCGCCAAGCAGGGCGGCGGCGCGATCATCATCGACTATGGCTATGAAGGGCCAGCGATCGGCGACACGTTGCAGGCGGTGAAAGGCCATGCCTTCGCCGATCCGTTCGCCGAACCGGGCGAGGTGGACCTCACCACCCATGTCGATTTCACGATGATCGGCAACATGGCGCGGCAGGCGGGGCTGCGGGTCGCGGGGCCGGTGGCGCAGGGGGCGTTCCTGCAACGGCTCGGCATCGACGTGCGCGCGCACCAACTGGCGATGTCCGCGCCCGAACGCGCGGCGGAGGTGGAGGCGGCGGTGACGCGGCTGACGGCGGAGGACCAGATGGGGACGCTGTTCAAGGCGATGGCGTGGGTGCATCCCGACTGGGCGGACGCGGCGGGGTTTGATTAGGGGCGGGGCATAATGATGAATTTCAGCGACTATATCGTATTTGCTGATGAGAGTGGCGATCACGGTCTTGCTTCAATTGATCCCCAATTTCCCGTGTTCGCTCTGGTTTTCTGTGTTTTTGAAAAAGAAGCATACATTTCTAGCGTGGAGCCAGCTTTTCGTAAGCTGAAGTTTAAATATTTTGGCCACGATGCTGCCATTCTCCATGAAAGAGAAATTCGCAAGCAAGAACCTCCATTTTCTTTTTTAAGGCAAAGCGCTCCATTGAGAGAGGCGTTCATGTCGGATGTCAATGAGGTCATGGCTAAGGTTCAATTTCATGCTTACTGTGCCGTCATAGACAAGTTGAAGCATAAATCACGCTATGCAAATCCATGGAATCCGTACGAAATTGCCATGCAATTCTGTATGGAAAAACTAAGTAATCGACTCGTGATAGACGGACAGCGCAATCGTCTTACGCATGTTCTTTTTGAGGCGCGGGGAAAAGAAGAGGATCGGCAATTAGAATTAGAATTTAGGCGTGTGGCTGCAAATGATAAGCGATGGGGATGGCGCACAGTAGACTTTAGTAGGACACCACTTGAGCCAATGTTCGTTCCAAAAGCAGCGAATCTGGCAGGGCATCAGCTTAGCGATTTAATAGCAAGGCCGTTAGCCCTTCGCGCTATTAGACCTGATCAGCCAAATCGCGCGGCTGATATTGTTAACAACCGCGTTTGGGACTACAAAATTTTTCCATAACATAAACGAAAGGGCTCCGGTGTCCCGAAGCCCTTTCGTCGACCGGGAAAGCCCAATCCTTATTGACAAGATAGGGCGCTTATATGCCGTTTGCAACTGTTCGCAGGGATAGATGCTAAATTTCGTTTTGCCTCAATCCGCCTGATAATAGCGACTGAGCCGCCGAATAAACCCGATCAGTCCCGTCTGGCGGCTGCGCTTCATGCGTTCGGCGTGGAGGATGGTGCGGACGCGTTCGAAGCACTCGTCGGCGTCGACGTTGCACAGCACATAGTCATAGCCGTCCCAGTGCGCGATCTCTCCGGCGGCGCGGGCCATGCGGCCGTCGATGACTTCGGCGCTGTCTGTAGCGCGGCCGCGCAGGCGGCGTTCCAGTTCTTCCATCGAGGGGGGCAGGATGAAGATGCGGACGACGTCGCCGCCCGCGATCTGATGCAACTGCTGCGCGCCCTGCCAGTCGATGTCGAACAGCACGTCCTTGCCCGACCGCAGCATGTCCTCCACCGGGGCGCGGGGTGTGCCGTAGCGCTGGCCGAAGACATGCGCCCATTCGAGGAATTCATGGTCGTTGACCATGCGGCGGAATTCTTCGAGATCGACGAAGTGATAATCCTTGCCCTCGACCTCGCCCGGACGGATCGGGCGGGTGGTAGCGGACACCGACATGGACAGGTCCGTTTCGGCGGCGAGCAGCTTGCGCGCGATCGTGGACTTGCCAGCGCCCGAAGGCGAGGACAGGACAAAGAGGACGCCGCGGCGCTTGAAATCGGGTGCTTCGGTCGGATTGCTGTCGGCCATGGCCGCTAGTGACGCCAAGGACGGATTTTTGCAAGGGGGTGAAGGTGGGACGAAGGGGCAGCATCGATCGAAGGGGCTATGTCGCGGCGGCGCTAATCGCGCTGGGGGCTGCGGCGATCCTGTTCCTGATGAAACGGCCGCCGATCTGCACCTGCGGACGGATAGAGCTGTGGCATGGGGCGCTCGATAGCGGGAACAGCCAGCATATCGCGGACTGGTATAGCCTGAGCCATATCGTCCACGGCTTTCTGTTCTTCGGCGGCTTGTGGCTGCTGATGCGACGGCGACCATTGGGCGTGCGGCTGGCGGTGGCGGTCGGGATCGAGGCGGCGTGGGAGATATTGGAGAATTCGCCGCTCATCATCGATCGGTACCGGACTGCGACGATCGCGCTTGGCTATTCAGGCGACACGATCGTCAACTCGATGAGCGACATCGGCATGATGACGATCGGGTTTTTGGTCGCATCAAGGTTGCCGTGGCGGGTGACGGTGGCCGTCGCGATCGGCATGGAATTGCTGGCGCTGGCCGTCATTCGCGACAATATGACGCTCAACATACTGATGCTGACATGGCCGATCAAGGCGGTTCGCCAGTGGCAGGCGGCGCTTTAGGCGGCGTCGGGCTTTTTGGCGATGTCGGTTTCGGGATGCGCGCTGGTGAGAGGGTCAGGTGTCGCATCCGTCGCGCGCTGGTCGGTGAGCGCCTTTACCTCGCGCTTGGCCTTGGCTTCGCGGCTCGTTTCGAAGAGGCGACCGGCGAGATAGGCGCCCGCCACTACCAGCGCGCCTGCGGGGTAGCGCATGATGACGCGCTTGGCTCCGGCACCCGCGACGAGGCCGACGATGCCCTTGCCACCGGTGCCCGCTGCTACGCGGGCGGCGACGACGGTAGCGCCAAGGCGCGCCGCCTTTCGCAGCAATCCCGGCTTCTTGGGCGGGCGGACCGTGACGAGCGGGGCGGAGGGGTTGCGCTTCTTCATGAACGGAAAATGTATGGCGCGGCCAGCGGTTCCGCCAGAGCGATCAGCGGCCCACCATATTTTCCGGTCGCACCAGCCGGTCGAAGGTTTCGTCATCGACCAGGCCGAGGTCGAGGCCCGCTTCGCGCAGGGTCAGTCCCTTCTTGTGCGCATGTTTCGCGATGGCGGCGGCATTGTCATAGCCGATCTCCGGCGCGAGCGCGGTGACAAGCATCAGCGATCGGTCGACCAACTCGGCTATGCGCGCTTCATTGGCTTGCAAGCCATCGATGCAGCGATCGACGAAGCTGTCCATGCCGACACTGAGCAGATGGATCGAGCGCAACACCGCCGCGCCAATCAGCGGCTTGAAGACGTTGAGTTCCATATGCCCCTGAAGCCCCCCGACGGTCACGGCCTGATGATTGCCGATGACCTGCGCCGCGACCATCGTCAGCATCTCGCACTGGGTCGGGTTGACCTTGCCCGGCATGATCGAACTGCCCGGCTCGTTGGCGGGAAGATCGAGCTCGCCAAGGCCCGAGCGCGGGCCGGAACCGAGCAGGCGGATGTCGTTGGCGATCTTGGTCAGTGCGACCGCCAGCGTATTGAGCGTGCCTGACAACTGCACCAGCGCATCGTTCGAGGCCAGCGCCTCGAACTTGTTGGGTGCGGTGACGAAGGGTTGACCGGTGATCGCGGCGATCTCCGCTGCGACCGCCTCCGCGAAGCCAGGCGCAGCGTTCAGCCCGGTGCCGACCGCCGTGCCGCCCTGGGCTAGCAACAGCAAATCGTTGCAGGACCGCACCACCCTGGTGATCGCGCCGGAAGGCCGCCTGGTC
>JAAIGE0100148874.1_pt1 | contig 28363 bp, 17 predicted proteins | sample 6487951 | NCBI WGS metagenome assembly JAAIGE01 (sample SAMN13974128, study PRJNA590717) | phyllosphere metagenome | biome: tomato field; feature: multiple bacterial spot infested tomato fields; material: tomato leaves; isolation source: leaves from tomato fields | host: Solanum lycopersicum ...
CGCCACGACGGCGCTGAGGGTGCGGAAGAGGATCTGGATGTCCTGCATGAACGACCAGTTCTCGACGTAGTAGAGGTCCAGGCGCAGGGCGTCCTCCCACGACAGTGTGGAGCGTCCGCTCACCTGCCACAGGCCGCTCATCCCGGGCTTCACCCGCAGCCGGCGGTGGGCCGCGTCGTCGTACAGTGCCACCTCCGCCGCGCGCTGCGGCCGGGGCCCCACGAGACTCATGGTGCCGACGAGCACGTTGAACAGCTGGGGCAGCTCGTCGATCGAATGCTTGCGGATGACGCGCCCGACCTTCGTGATCCGCGGATCGTCCGTCACTTTGAAGAGCGGACTGTCGCTGGTCCCCTGCAGGTCGAGGAGGCTCGCGAGTTGATCGTCGGCATCCGCCACCATCGAGCGGAACTTCAGCATGCCGAACTCGTCACCGCCCAGACCGACCCTCGGCTGACGGTAGATCACGGGGCCCGGCGTCTCGGACCGGATCGCGATGGCCGTCACCAGCATCACCGGCGAGAAGACCAGGATGAGGACGACCGAGCCGAGCAGGTCGAACGTGCGCTTCGCGAAGCGGCGCACGCCGTCCAGTCGCGGGAACTCCACGTGCACGAGCGGCAGCCCCGCCGCCGGTCGGGAATGGATGCGGGGCCCCGCCACGTCGGTCAACGCGGGGGCGACGACGAGGTTGCCGCTGCGGTCCGCGACGTCCCAGCCGAGCTGACGCATCATCTCGGGGTGCACCTCGTCCGCACCGGCGACGATGATCGTGTCGGCGTCGGTGGCATCCATCGCCTCCACCGCGTAGGCGAACCCGCCGACGACGGGGACGTCGCTGATGGTCTGGCGTCCCCGCACGTCGGTCACGACGCCGACGATGTCGAAGCCGGAGGAATCCGCGCGACGGATCGCGCGGATGATCGAGCCCGCCTTCGCGGGCTCCCCCATCACGAGCGCACGGTAGACGTACTTCGAGCGACGCTGCTGCGCCCGGAGCCACAGGCGCCACACCCATCGCGTGAAGATCAGCGCGACGAGACCGACCGGCATGGCGACGAGGAACAGGCTGCGCGAGACCTCGATGCGGAGGAAGAAGGCGATCGCGACGAAGAGCGCGAACACGGCCACCGTCGCGTTGACGAGGCGGCGATACTCCTGCTCGCCATTGCCGACGATGTTGCGATCACGCGTCTCGAAGACCGCGAGGGCGATCAGCCAGACCATCCCCAGCAGCAGCAGCGCCGCCACATAAGGGATACGCGGCCCGCCGTCCCAGGTGACGTCGCGACGCTCGTCCGGGAGGACGAGCGAGAAGAAGCCCACGAGGACGGCGGCGACGACGACGGTGTCGCTGTAGACCAGGCGGCCGGCGAAACGGGCGGGCCAATCCCGCGCGGAGCGACGGGCGGGGACCACGACGGAGGCGCGGTCGAGTCGTCGATCAGCCCGCCGGATGCCACGCATCGACCGGCTTGCGACGGCACGCCTCAGCACCCGGCATCCCCCGTCATGTCCGCGAACGTCCCCGACGGCAGCAGCCGCAGCGCGGATCGGATCACGGAGGTCAGCCTTCCTGTCGACGACGCAGCCAGGTCGCACCGCGGAGCGCGTCGAGTCGCGCCATCGACGACGTGTGCTGCCGATCTTCCAGGATGCTACCAAACCGGCCGCATTCGGCCAGGCGTTGGATCAATGGCAGGTGTCGGTAACGGTCGTCTTCGTATCGTTGATCATCGGGGTCGTCCAGACCGAGAGCGGTCCGAAGTCGCCCTTCCCGGTGAACGTGGCAGTCACCGTGAAGGTGCCGTCCGGGCGCAGCCGCGCCTGGAACGGCTCGACGACCCGGCCGAGATCGACGTTGCCGGTGCGGAAGGCCGACGCTCCGCCCGTCGTCTCGGCGGACGCGAGCTCCATCCCCGGAGGCGCGTACATGTACACCTGCGTCCCGAAGTACGCCGCCCGCTGGCTCCGGCTCTGGACGTACCGCGGAAGATCCTCGGCGTCCGCCTGACTGATGTCGAGCGAAACCGTCGCGGTCGTCGTCAGGGTCGTCACGCCATCGGCGCACGACATCGTGGATTCGACCGCGGTCTTCGTGTAGTAGTCGATCTTCGAGGCCGACACGTTGCGGAAGAAGACGCCGTTCACCGTCTCCGCGGAGTTGTCGGTGGGAAGGATGCCGGAAAGGCGTCCCGACTTCGCGATCATCTCCTGCGTGTCCGCGTCCTCGCTCCACGCCAGGATGCTTCCCGCGTCGATGCTCTCGCCCACGGCCCACGCCATGTCCTTGATGTTGAAGTCCCCACCCGCGATCTTGCCGAACACCGCACTCGCGACACCGGCGAAGAACGCGTCGGACTTGAGGTCCGGATCCGTGTACGGGTCCCACCACCGGTAGACGTCGCTGAGCAGCGTCTTGACGGCGTTCTTGTGGTCGAGGGTCTTGCCGTCGACCTCGATGGGACCGGTCGCGAGCAGGATGCGCTGCAGGGCGATCGGGTCGACGGAGATGACACCGTCGATGTGCGTGTCGTCGATGTCGCGGTTCCAGAAGGCCTTCACCATCTGGGATACCCCCGGCCAGTCGGGCTGCGAGGGCGCGAGGTTGATGTAGCTGCCGTAGCGGCTGCCGTACAGCGCCTTCGCCGACTCCGAGATGTCGAGGTCGACCGTCTCGCCCTCGACGAAGGAAGCGCTGCTGGCCTGTCCCGCGATCTCGAGGTCGCCCTTGTCTGCGGTGATGAGCGTCTGCGAGGCCGAGCTGCCCCCGAGCGGGAGCGCCTCGGCGTTGTTCTGGAACACGAGCAGGTAGTTCTGCTTCTCTTCCGCGCCGAGGAGCTTCGGCAAAAGTGTGAACATCGGGCCGGCGGCATCCGCCACCTCTGCGACCTGCTCGACACCTGATCGCACCGGACCGATCAAGGCGTCGGAACCCGCCACCTCGGACAGCTCCGAACTGAGCTTCGTGATCTCGGGGGCTGCCGCCTCGATGAGCGGCAGCGCACGCGCGAGGATCTTCCCCTCGCCGTCGTCCTGCATCGCGAAGACCGGGCCGCCGACATCGTTGGCGAAGACGTCGAGAGTCTCGGCCGCGAGGCGGACCCCCCGCAGGTTGTCCCCCGCACCGGGGATGAGCTCGGCCATGCGCCACACCGGGTCGGCCGCGGCACCCGCCGCGTCGGCTGCACCCGACGACAACTTCGGGATGGCGTCGGAGACGTCCCCCCCGTCCTGGATGGAGGTGACGGCCGCCTGCGCCGACTCGAGCCCGTCCTTCGCGATGACGACCTTGATCACGAGCCAGACGGCGAGCGCCAACAGCAGGATCACGAGGATGAGGATCACGCGACCCACGATCCGCCCACGGGATCGCCGCGGGGTGTCGTCCTCGTCGTCGAAGTCACGGGTCGCGGCGGAACGTCCCGCGGCGGCCTGGGCGGCCGCCTCCCGGGCGTCGCGTCGAGTCTCGGGTGGCATGCGTCACATCCTATTCGGCGGGTGCCTGAGAGGCAGTCGGGGACGGCGTCGGGCCGGCGGGCTCGACCGCGCTCTCGACGAACTGCGGACGAACGGTCACCGGAATCGTCGCCACCCCGTCGACGGGCTCGATGGTCTTCGTTGCGCCCGTCATCGTGGTCACCGTCACCCCGATATCGCTCCGCACCGTCATCTCCGCATTCCCCTTCGGCGCCCACACGACCCGGACGGCGTCCTTCTCCTCGCCGAAGCGCACCGAGTGGATGCCCCCCGCTGTCTCGTCCGCCGCCATCGCGCGGCCACCCAGACGGGCGCTCATGAGCGCCTGCGCATATCCGACGGGCTTGGGCTGGAAGGCCGCGACGCCCGCCGCCTTCTGGTAGTACATGCCGAAGTTGCCCTCGTGCTTCGCGGGGCTGGGGTCATCGTTGATGAGGTCGTACCAGAAGAACTTCTCGGTTCCGCTCGCCAGGGCCGTCACGGCCGTCCGGACGAGGTAGTCCGCCTGCGCCGAGACGGTGCGGCCGCCGGTCTTCGACGAGCTGCCGAGCTCCGTGATCCAGATGGGACGGGTCGTCTTGCCGTTCTCCGTCATGCTGCGATTCGCTTCGTCGATGATCCCGGCCAGCGACTCCGGATCACTCGACACCTCGTAGGGGTGGAAGCTGATCGCGTCCGCGTACTTCAGGCCGCCCGCGCGCCACAATCCGTCGAACCACGGTGCGTCGTAGCGCGCGGTCGAGCCGGCGATGATCGGCAGGTCGGGGTCGACCTTCTCGACCGCACTGTGCACGGAATCGAGCAGGGGGACGTAGCAGGACGGCTTCGTGCCGCACGCCGTCTTGTTGAAGCGGGTGTGGTTGAACTCGTTGAAGACCTCGAGGCCGACGAGGTCGAACCGCTCGGCTATCGCGGCCGCGTACTCGCCGTACGCAGCGACGGCGGCCTTGCTCGTGGGCACCTTGCCGTTGCCGTAGAGCTCGTTGCCGTAGTTGACGATTCCGAGGAGGTGGATGCCGTGGGCATGAAGCCGGTCGAACCCGTCGACGTAGTGCCCCGCCCAGTCGTACTGGCCCTTGGTCGTCTCGTTGAAGCGCCACAGCACGTCATTGCGCGCCAAGCCGAGTCCCAGCGAGGCCGTCAGATCGGCAGCGTCGTCGTAGAGGTCGTTCTCGACGTGGAGCCCGACTCCGAAACGCGGGTCGGCCGCGATGGTCGTCCCCTCGTACTCGACGACACCGAGCAGCGTCGTCACCGTCGCCGCATCCGTCTTCACCGCCACGCGGTAGTACCCTTCGTCCAGTCCCGTCAGCGGGACGGCCTCCAGACCGTGGGTCACGTCGGTGGTGCCCTTCGCCGCGACGTCGCCCGCGGAGTCCGTGGCGGTCCACGACACGGCGCCCTTCGGTGCACGGACGGCGAGCATCGGGTTCGATGCGGGGAGGATGAGGGATCGGTTGACGATCGTGTCCTCGCCTTCGACCTTCTCGAACGAGGGATTGGGGACGACGTTCTTCCCGTCGGGCCCGACGAGGGAGACGGCGTCGAGGCCGAGTCCACTCACGGGACCGTCGAGGACCAGCCTGACCTGAGCCGTGTCCTCTCCGGCGGGCGCGACGAAGGTGCCGGACACCGTCGACCAGGCCGCGCTCAGGTCGGCGAGGGCAACCCGCGTGTCACCGATCTCGATTGCGGCATCCACCGTCTCCGGCAGCGGTGTCAGCGAGCGCACCTGCGCGGAGAACTCGTAGGACGCGCCGGCGACGACGGCCACGTCCACGGCGAGCGCCGTCGTCTTGCCGTCGACGACAGGGGCGTCGACGTAGGCAGCCACCGAACCGTCCGCGGCCTGACCGACCTGCGGCACGACGCGAGCGACCTTGGTCGTTGGAGCGCGCTTCCACGACGCGAACTGGCCCGCAGCCGCCACCGAGCGCGGTGCCGCGACGGGAGTAGGCTCCGGCGTCGGCGTCGCGGTCGGCGCGGAGCTCGAGGCGGTCGCCGTCGGTCCAGCCGTAGGGGGCGCCGACGAACCGCTGGTCGTGAGTGCGACGGCGGTTCCTGCGAGGGCGCCGACGAGGACGATGGCCGCGCCGATGTAGATGGTTCGCCGGCGGATCTGCATGGCGATGCCCCTCCAAGGGTGTGGGAAGTGAGCGTCCATCATCACAGACGCGGCTGCGAGGACAGAATCGACCGCGGATGCCGGGCCGTATGATCTGTGCGATGTCACCTGCGCCTCTCGTCTCCATCGTCGTCCCCGTGCACAACGACGAGGGCACCATCGAGGCGGCCCTCGCATCGTGCCTTGCCCAGACCCTCCGTGAGATCGAGGTCGTCTGCGTCGACGACGCGTCCGACGACGGAACGGTCGCCGTCATCGAGCGGATGCAGCGGGCGGACAACCGCATCCGCCTCATCCGTCACGAGGACAACCGGTCGGCGTTCCAGTCCCGGAGAACCGGTGTCCTGGCAGCGGAGGCGGACTACATCCTCTTCGTCGACGGCGACGACGAACTCGTTCCCGATGCCGCACGCGCCGCTCTCTTCCCAGCGACCGCTTCGGATGCGGACCTCGTCGGATTCGGCGTGACGGTCGTCGAACGGGACGGCAGCACTGGCGGGGCCTACGAGCGCCGTCTGCAACCGAAGCACAGCGCACTCCAGGGTTCGGGAGTCCTGCGCGGACTCTTCCCGATCGACAGGCCGGCTCAGGGGCAGTTGTGGCGACACCTGTTCCGCACCCGGATCCTCCGTGAGGCCTACGAGCTGCTGCCCGACGACCTCTCGCTCGCGCGGGTGAACGATCTCCCGCTCATGTTCCTCGTTGCGGCACTGGCGACCCGCTATGCGTCCATCGACACCAAGTTGTACCGATACCACTTCGGTCGGGGCACCAGTGGACACGGCGTGGACAGCCTCGACAGGGCACGCTTCTACACGTCGGCGATCACCGCAATCGATGCCGTAGGGCCGGCCGTCGACGATCTCGTCGCGAACGAAGCGGTCCTCGACGCCGATCTGCTGGTCAGCACCTACCGGTCCGCTCGGCTGTCGATCATCGGGTACGTCTGCAGTCAGCTCGTGGAGACGAGCGACGCCGCGATCCTCGGGGCCGCACTTCAGCATCTCCAGGCGGTGGCGTCAGCCGATGACGTGATCCGTGCGGCAGCACGGTTCTACCCCGACACCCTCTCCACGCTCCGCCACCATGTGGCGCGGAATGGCCTCGAGCGTAAGCCGGTCCGCACAATCCTCCTCGTCACAGCCACCCTGCGAACCGGTGGCGTGTCAGCAGTGCTCGCCGCTCAGGCGCGACACCTGCGAGCCGCGGGCTACGCAGTGATCGTCGTGGCCAGGAGCGGCGGGAGCGTCCCGACCGCGATCCCGAGCGACGTCGTCTTCCACGAGTTGACCTCCCGCGATCTACGCGGACAGCTTCGGGAATGGGCGGACATCTGTCGCGCCCACACTGTGGACGTCGTCATCGACCATCAGATCCTTTACTCGTCCAGTTGGCCGGAGTTCGCCCTGGTGGCACGAGCCGAAGGCGCATCGACGATCGGATGGCTCCACAATTTCGTGGCGCGTCCGATCTACGACGGCAACTCCCGTCTTTCACTCATCGAGCGATGCAGCGACACGCTCGCGAAGCTCGTGGTTCTGTCACCCCTGGATCACGCGTACTTCTCGCTGCGAGGAGTCACGCACACCTGTTACCTGCCGAATCCGCCCTCTTCACTTCTGGTCGACTCGCTTCGCCGCAAGGAGGGGAAGGCGGCACCCATAGGGCGCCTTGAACTCGTCTGGTGGGGACGCCTCGAACAGCACACCAAACGGGTGTACGACCTCATCGACGTGGCGGTCCACCTCCGTCGGAACAAGATCGATTTCAGGCTGCGGGTGGTGGGGCCGGACTGGGGTGACATCACCGCGGCGAAGTTCAATGCTCGCGCGCGACGAGCCGGTGTCGCCCACCACGTGAGAGCGATCGGGCCGATGCAGGGACAGGACCTCGCGGACGTCATCGACTCCGCCCACGTCTTCGTCTCCACGAGCATCATCGAAGGTTTTCAACTCACGATCGCCGAGGCGCAAGCTCGCGGGCTGCCGATCGTGATGTACGAGCTGCCGTGGTTGACGCTCACCCAGGGCAACGGAGGGGTCGTCTCGGTGCCCCAAGGCGAGGCGGCTGCGCTCGCCGGAGCGATCGCCTCCCTCGCTGCCGATCGGAGCCGCTATGAGGCGGTGTCGACAGCGGCCGTCGCCGCCGCTGCGCGAGCTCTCGACGACGACTTCGAGGATCTGTATCGCGCGTTGATCGAGGATGACCTGCCGGCCCGGTTCACCCCGGCGGCGACCCTCGATGACGCTCGCTCCCTTCTCGGGCTCTTCGTGTTCTACGCGGAACACTCGCGGGGGCGCAGAGGGTCGGAGTCGCGCGCCGAGGGCACAGCGCGAGTTCGACTGTGGAGATTGTTCGCACCTGTCGGACGGCGAGCGCTGCGCCGCATCCCTGTCCTACGACCGCTCGCGCACCGTGCGAAGGGGTGGCTCGGGGCGCGTTGACCGCGTCAGCCCGCCGGTTGCGCGGGCGTGGTCGGGTCCGTCTGCGGCGCGACCGGAATCGTGGGTTCGACCGGGATCGTGGGCTCGACCGGGATCGTGGGCTCGACCGGAAGCGTCGGTTCGGAGTCTGTGGGGGGCTCCGGGTCCGATGTCGGCTCGGGAGTCACGGGCGTCGTCGGATCGGGGTCCGTCGTGGGTGTCGGCGCCGGGGATTCGGACGCGATGGGCGACGCTTGCCCTCGTGAGGGGGTCGTCGGAGGGGAGACGGGAGCCTCGCCGGGGGATGGCTGAATCGAGGAATCCGCCTCTGCGAGCACGCGAGCCACTTCGAGCGTGGAACTCTGGCGCGCCCCGCCGGCGCTCTCAGCGGTCAGCGTGTACGTCATCTGCGCAGTCTCGCAAGGGAAGGTGACCAATTGGGCACCGCTCGCTGGATCGAGACGATCGATGAGCGGGTCATCGATGGCATCGGTCTCGCCTGTACCGGCAGCGAGCGCAACACGTGCCGCTCCAGACACGGTCCAGGTCAACCGGACTTGCGCTTCGCCGTCGGACGCTTCGCACGAGACAGACGACTGATCGGCCCGGAACTCCGCGATCGACGGAGCAGCGGCATCGGCGGTGGGCGACGATTCGGACACGATACGCTCCGTCGCACCGGCGGGCTCAGGAAGGTTCGCGAGGAGCGCAATAGCGGCACCGGCGCCGACGGCGAGGAGCATCACACCGAGAGTGATGGCCAGGGCGATGATGGTACGGCGTGTGCGTCGCTGCAGGCTCCGGCGGTATTCAGAGCGACGCGCAGCACGTCGGGGATTCTCGACGGATGCGGTCGCGATCTTCGTGGTCGCCGCATCCACTGCGTCGATGGCCGTCTCGGGGACCAGATCCCGGAGCAGCTGCTCGAGAGGCTGCGCCTCCCCGTCGCCGCCGGCATTCGTGGACCGCGCGACCCCAGGTGCCGGCTTCGGTGCAGGCTTGGGTTGCACCTTCGCCACCTTGGCGGCGCCGACCGCCCTGCCGGGCTGCTTGGTCCAGCGGACGTAATCATTGACGACTTCGTCCGCTGGCCCGTCCGCCTGCAGTTCACCTTTGTGAATCCAAAGAACTCGGTCGCAGGTCTGCTTCAGCGAACCGACCGAGTGGCTCACGATCATGACGAGACCCGCGCTGTCGCGCAGTTCCCGGATGCGCTTCTCGCTCTTCTCCTTGAAGCGGCGATCACCGACGGACAGCGCTTCGTCGATCAGGAGGATCGAATGGGATCGCGCCGCCGCGATCGCGAATCTGAGGCGCGCGCCCATACCGGACGAATACGTCCGCATCGGGTGATGGATGAACTCGTTCAGCTCCGCGAAGTCCGCGATCTCGTCGACACGGGCAGCAGCCTCATCCGCCGAGAACCCCATCGCGAGGAGGCCGAGCTTGATGTTGTTCTCTCCGGAGAGTTCAGGGACGAGTGCCGCATTCACGCCGAGGAGCACCGGACGGTCCCGCGCCCAGATGGCGCCTTCGGAGGTCGGGATCAGCCCGCTCATGGCGCGGAACAGCGTCGACTTGCCGGAGCCGTTGTGCCCCACCACTCCGATGGTCTCGCCTTCGCGGGCGACGAAGGACACGCCCCGCAGAGCGGGGACGGAATGCAGTTCGCGACCGCCCCGCAGCGAGCTGAAGCTCAAGAGGTTCTCGCGGGCGTTGAATTTCTTGCCCGAGGCATAGACCTGATACGTGACGTGGGCGTCGTCGACGACGATCATCGGTCGGCGTTCGCCGCCGACCTGGCGTGCGAGATCACCCGGCAGGGAGAGTTCAGTCACTGAGACCGTACCTCGCCTCGGCGCGCCAGAAGTAGACGACGCCGACAAGACACGTGACCAGGGCCCAGGCGGGAGCCGCGATCCAGGCGATCAGAGGCGCCTCGTACGACTCGAGGAGCACATCACGGGCGAGGGAGATGAAATCGAACGTCGGAACCAGATGCGCAATCGTGAGAAGGACGGGATAGTCGCCCAGAGCTCCGTCGACATTGAAGAAGATCCCGCTCGCGTAGAACAGGACGCGATTGACGATCGGAATCAACTGCTGGACGTCTCTGGCATGTACCGAGAGACGAGCGACGATGAGCGCCGCTCCGAGATTGAAGACCGCCATGACGGCGAGGATCAGCGGGAGGAGGAACCACGACCACGTGATCGGTTCCCCGAACACCACCAGCAGTATGCCCAGCAGAACCATGACGGGGACGATCTTCATGGCCTGCTCAGCAACGACGGAGACCGGCAAGAGGATGCGGGGGAATCCGAGGCTCTGCACCAGTTTCGCGTTGCCCGTCACGGCCCGCGATCCGCCGCCGAAGGAGCCGGTGAAGAACTCGAACACGAACACGCCGACGATCAAGTACTGAACGAAATCTGCGGGCCGCGCAGAACCGGAGAGGATGAAATGGAAGATCGTCCCGTAGACGAGCGCCATTGCGAGCGGCTTCAGAACGATCCAGAGGACACCGAGACGGTTCTTGAGGAGCGTACTCACAAGGCGGTAGCTCGCGAGGGTGAAGGCGAACCTACGTCGACGCCACGCCTCGGAGATGTACTCCGAAAACGGGGGACGTCGGCCGACCTGGAACAGATCATCGGCCGAGGCAGCAGACATCTCGATCACCGGCCTCGCCACCTCTCTCCCCGGTCCGCTGAGTCTGCGGTAGTGCGTGCGTCGCCTGTGCGAGTGCAGGTGCCATCGTACCAACCCCCGCCTCGACGACCGATCGGGGCCCGCGGCCCGGCATCCCGACGGTGGCGCTCGTGCCAACTAGGATCATTCGCGGTACAGGCGGGGCGGGGCGGCTCGCGTCGACGACACCCCTGACCACACACACCGATCTCGGAGGGCTCATGGACGCCGACCCACTCGTCTCGATCGTCATTCCCGTCTTCAACGACGAGGACACGATCGGCGCCACGATCGAGACCTGTCTCGCACAATCGATGTCCGGGATTGAAGTGGTCTGCGTCGACGACGCCTCGTCCGACGACTCCGTCGCGGTGATCGAAGCGATCAGCAACCGAGACTCGCGCGTCCGTCTCATCAGGCACGAGAAGAATCGCTCCGCTTTCCAAGCACGCCGGTCCGGTATCCTCGCTGCGCGCGGTGAGCATGTGCTGTTCGTCGACGGGGACGACGCGCTCAATCCGTCCGCGGCCTCGGTCGCGTGGTCGAAGGCGGACTCATCGAAGGCGGACCTTGTGGGCTTCGGCGTGCGCATCCAGCGACCCGACGGACGATCCTCGGCCAGCTTCGAGAGCAGGCTCCAGCCACGGCACCAGAAGCTGGCCGGTCCGCGGGTCCTGACGGGGCTGTTCCCCGAGAATCAGCCAGCGTCAGGGCAGCTCTGGCGCTACTTGTTCAGGACGCAGTTGCTGCGAGACGCTTACGCGCTGGTTCCCGACGATCTCGTTCTGATGCGGGCGAACGACGTCCCGCTGATGTTCCTCGCCGCAGCTCTCGCGAAGAACTATGTCTCGGTGAACGACCGCCTCTACACATACAACTTCGGCGCCGGGCGAAGCGGTCAGCGGGTCACCGATCTCGAGCAGGCCGAGTTCCAACTCGGGGCCATCACCTCCATCGACAGCATCGCACCTGCTGTCCGCGCGATCGCGCGTGAGCACAGCGACCCCGCCTCGGTGCTCGACTCTTATGCATCGGTGCGCTCGTCGATCGTCGGACACACTCTCCGCTACCTCTTCCGCAACAGCGATCGCCCCCTTCTGACGGACCTCATCCAGACCCTTTACGACCGCACTTCGCCGATCGAGGTGCTGGTGGCCGCGTCACGCTTCGCACCTGAAGCCATTCCCGCCCTGCGAGCACACGGACGGCGGATCGAACTGGGACCCGCGCACACGGTGCGCAGCATCCTGCTCACGACGATGACGTTGCGCACAGGCGGCGTTTCCGGCGTGCTGCTCGCGCAGGCGCGACTTCTGAGTGCCGCCGGCTACTCCGTGACCGTGCTCGCCCGGCGAACCGGCAGTGATGCGACTCTCGTGCCCCCCGGGATCGAATTCGTCGAGATGGTCTCTCAGGACCGCGCCTCACGACTCGCGGAGTGGGCGGAGATCTGCCGCACGCGCGACATCGACCTCGTCGTCGATCATCAGATTCTTTACACGAGGGACTGGCCGGAGTACGCGCTTGCAGCACTGTCCGCAGGAGCGGCGACAGTGGGCTGGGTCCACAACTTCGCGGGTCGGCCGATCTACGACCTGAAGGATCTGCACTCGCTGATGAAGGAGAACCTGCACCTCCTCTCCAACCTTGTCGTGCTGTCGCCGCTGGATGTGGCCTTCTGGAAGCTGCGGGGGGTGCAGCACGCCGTCTACCTCCCGAACCCTCCCTCGCCGCTCCTCCTCGACCTGGCCGAGAAGCCGGTGCGCAAGGAGGCCCCCAACGGTCCCATCGAACTCATCTGGTGGGGCCGTCTCGAACAGCGCACCAAGCGTGTGTTGGATCTCATCGAGGTCGCGCGCGAGCTGCAGACACGAGAAGTGGACTTCCATCTGACCGTCGTCGGCCCTGAATGGGAGGGCCTCACGATCGCGGAGTTCAACGGGATCGCAGACAGAGTCGGGCTCACTGACCGTGTCGAGGCGGTCGGGCCCCTGCACGGCGCAGCGCTCGTCGACGCCATCGACCGCGCTCACGTGGCGCTGTCCACGAGCGTGATCGAGGGTTACCCGCTCACGCTGCCGGAGGCGCAGTCCCGTGGCCTGCCGGTGTTCATGTACGAGCTCCCCTGGCTCGCACTGGTGGAGGACAACGGGGGAATCGTGAGTGTCCCTCAGGGCGACGCCGCAGCCCTCGCCGCAGAGATCGAGGAGCTCGCCGCTTCTCCGGCCCGCTACGCAGCCCTGTCGGCCGCATCGCTGGCCGCCTCCGAAAAAGTCCTGTCCGTCGATTTCGGAGAGCTCTATCAGCAGTTGGTGACAGGTGAACTTCCCGCGGAGTCGTCCCCGGAACCGTCGCTCGAGGACGCTCAGCGCCTCATCGACCTCCTCATCTTCTTCTCGGAGAGGAATGCCGGGCTACTCCAGAAGCCGGCGCCCGCGCCGCGGTCCGCACGCTCGGCCCGTTCGACGAAACGCAAGCGTGCGACGGGAGGTCAGGTCGATCTCGCCGGTTCCTCGCTGAGTCATCGCGCGTGGCGGGCGGCGAAGCCGGTGGGTAAGCGGATCCTTCAGGTGTTCCCGGGGCTCAGGCCGCTCGCTCACAGAGCGAAGCTGCGACTCGCTCGACGCTGATGTCGCCGCCGAGGCGCCGCAGGGCTGTAGCCGCCTACTCGGCGGCCACGAGCGCGGCCTCGATACGCTCTCGGAGCTGCCCCAAGTCCGCGCGGGCGGCATCGATCCTGGAGGGCAGATCCGGGAGCACTCGCGCGAGCGCGTCGGCGGACGCGTCCGAAAGGTCCGAATAGGTACCCGTGAGCCCTTCGAGACCCGCCACGGCCAGCATCCGACTGATCTTCTGGGGATCCGCGGCAGAGCCGACGGGAAAGGCGCCCTCAGTCGCGCCGATGATCAGTGCGTGCGCGCGATCGCTGATCACCGCAAGCGATCGCCCGTAGACGGTCCGGACGTGCACGTCCATATCCGCGTGACTCGTGCTCTTCGCCACCAAATACTCACCGCCGAGGGCTTCCGCCAACCGAACCGCCCGCGGCGCGTCCCGCGCGACCTGTGCAACGGTGACGATCCGTGTTCCCGTCTGAGCAGCGAGATCGACGACGGCGTTCAGCCACCCGTCGTCGGGCCAGGGCCGATCGAACCGAAGAGTCACCGCCAACAAGGATCGGGACTCAGGGGGGAGCCAATCCCCGCTGGGCGCACCCAATGAGTAAGCCCAATCCGGTGCCACCTGGCCGAAGCCCGCCGCATCGCGCGACGGCGCGTCCCTCCATGCGACAACGGAGGCTTCGAGGAGCTGAGGGGAGTAATCCGCGGTCGCTGCGACAGTGGGATTATGCGTGCCGAGTCCGGCTGCGATCACGGTGCCGCCGCGACGATAGGCGGCTCGCATCTCTCCCGACCTCTGCGCGTTCGGGAAGGCTCCTCCGTTGCGCATGGTCCACTCGCCCGCGTTCAGGACGATGATCGGTCGACGCGCCCTCTGAATCTCCTGCAGCCACGCCTTGCGCGAGGAGTACAACGCATCGCTGTGTCGGAGGGAGAGTCCGGAGAGGTAGTCCGTCGTCTGACCCTCGAGCTGGAAGTGCAACTGCCTCCCACTACCGCGGAGAGCTTCCATGTAAGCGGCTCGGAGGACCGAATCCCCCAGGTTGTCGTCCTGCCCCAGCGGCTCGACGAAGACATGCTGCACGGCGACCTTCTTTCCCTGGCTCAGCCTAGTATGGGGCTCGTGCCGACACCTGACGAATCCCTCGCCGAGCGGCGCCCACTGAGGGTCCACATGGCCAGCAGGCCTCCGGGCCCCTTCGCGACGATCGTCGATCAGAGCGCCGGCGCGACCGCCGGCGGTGTCGAGTTCCGGTATGCCAACGGGCCGCTGCAGTCCTTCGACACCGATGTCGTGCACGTCCTGGCTCACGACATCGAACGTATCGCGGACAGTTCGCGCGGCCCCCTTCCCCGCCGACTCGCGAACGCCCTCACGTTCGCAGCGCGGATCCGTCGCCACCGTGTGGCCCTCGTCCAGACCATCGTGAGTGCCGATGCGGGCGCCTCCCGCGGAATCGTCCGGCGCGTACTGGACGCGGTCACGACCAGTTGGGTCGTCCTCGATGACGAAAGCAGCAGCCCGCGGAACACCCGCACTGTGCGTCTGCCTCATTCGCACTATCGAGACCGCTTCACCGGCTACCCCGATGCCCCGCCGCATCCCGGTCGGATCCTTTGCGCCAGCACCGTCGACCTGTCCGCATCGCTCATTCCGATCCCGGGTTTTCTGAGCGTCCTCGAATCGGAGGACATCTCCCTGCGGCTGGTCGGTGACGCGTCGAAGAGCCTGGCGACCGCGACGGCGCGGCTCGAGCGACGGCATCCGCGCAGGTTGTCCTCGCGGTTCGGTCGTATCTCCCACGGTGCCCTCGTACAGGAAATCGACGCCGCTGAGATGATTCTCCAGCCGCGGGTCAGCACGTTCACCGATCACCAGCTGCTCCTGTTTGCACTGTCCCGGGATCGGCCCGTGATCGCGCCCTCGACGGAGACGACGAGGCGGCTGCGACACGAAGTGGGCGACAAGTGGCTGCACCTCTACGGCGGGGAACTGACCGCAGTCGTGCTGCGAGACGCCGTCACGGCGTTTCGTGCCTCGCCGCCGGCCCAGCGCCCGACTCTCGATGATCGCGATCCCCGCGCGGTCGCGGACTCGTACGCCTTCATGTACCGCTCGATCGTCGCGAAGACGCGACCTCGCGCACGCAGGACGGAGCCGATGAGCTGATGAATCCGAGCGAGAACGTCACATCAGTTCCGCGGGTGACCGTCGTCGTCCCGATGTACAACTCGGAGCGACACGTCCGGGAGACGCTGAACAGCATCGCAGCACAGACGCTCAAAGACCTCGAGGTGATCGTCATCGATGACGGCTCCACGGACTCCTCGATACCCATCGTGACGGAGATGGCGGCTCGGGATCCCCGCTTCCGCCTGATCACGCCGCCTCGCCACGGCAGTGCCGGCGCTGCGCGCAACGTCGGTCTCGATCTCGCCCGCGGTGAGTATCTCGCCTTCCTCGACGCGGATGACTTGTTCGCCCCCACGATGCTCCAGAAGCTCTACGAGAAGGCGCGGGCAGACGATGCAGACATCGTGATGACCGCCTTCCGGAGCTTCAGCGATGCGACGGGCAAGAGGGAGCCGCTCGGTCGTCGCGGTCGTCTCCACGCTCACCTCTTGCCGAAAGCGACACCTTTCGCCCCCGCGGAGATCAGCGATCACATCTTCACGGCCCCTCACACCACCGTCTGGAACAAGATCTTCCGCACGGCCTTCGTTCGCGAGGAAGGTCTGCGCTTCGAAACGGTCCACCGATCCAACGATGCGTACTTCAACATGATGGCGCTCACTGTGGCGTCGCGCCTCAGCTACGTCAACGAACCGCTTGTGTCGTATCGCGCCTCCAACGCGAACAGCCTGCAAGGTTCGCAAGCCGACGAGGACTTCAGCTGGGCGGACGCCTCCCGCGCAGTCGTCGCCGAGTTGACCCGTCGCGGCATCTACGGGACCTTCCGTCGAGCGATGCTGCAGCGGGTGGCGACCCGCTCGTTCGATCGACTGTCGAAGGCTGCGACCGCGACCGCATTCGCCGAGATGTATGAGACCGTGCGATTCTCGATCTTCCCGGAGTTCGAGCTCGATACAGCCGAGCGCGAGGACTTCCCCGATCCAGCGGTGGCGGACCGGGTCGACGACTTCCTCCGCCTTCCCATGACGGAATGGCTTCTGGAGAATCCCACGGCGGCCAGCGTCCGCCTCCGAGCCTCTCAGGGGTTCACCGAGCTCGACCCCGGCGTTGCCGACGTCGAGCAGGATCCGCCGAGCGACGACGGCCCGACGGCGCCCGATCGGCTGGCCGATGAGGCCCCTGCGTCGCCAGCGGCACATGGTTCACTGGCCGATCGCAGCATCGACGTCTCGGTGATCCTGACCGTGGCCGCGTCGAGCACGTCTGAGCTGCTCGCAGAGTGCCTCACCAGTGCGCTATCACAGCCCTCCCTGGAGATCGAGGCGATCTGCGTCCTCGACCGACCATCCTCCGACGCGCGGGAGCAGGTCGAGGCGATGGCCTCGAGCGATGCGCGCGTGGTGGTCCTCGAAAGCGAGGCGCTCGGCGAGTCGTCCGCTCGCAACATCGGACTGGCGGCAGCCCGGGGACGTTACGTCACCCACCTCCACAGTCGGGATCGCTGGCTCAACGGGTCCATGACAGGGGTGGTGGGAACAGCGGATGCCGAGAGAGCCGACGTCGTCGTCTTCGACGCGACCACGTTCCTCGGTGGGGCGGAACCCGACCTCGCCGCCGATGCCGCGTCGGCGTCGGCGCTCGCGAGTCCCGTCACCCGTCCGGGCGTCGCCCTCCTCCCCGAAGTACGGTGGAGTCGCCACCTCCGAGAGCACGCCGGAACCGTGTTGACGAGACGCGACCACCTCCTCTCAGCCGGCCTGACATTCAGCGACGGGATCTCCCCCGACAACGGGGCCTACGTGCTGCAGCTCCTCGCCATCAGCGACCGGGTGACACGAACCCGAGTCTCGGCGTATGCGCGGCGGTCGGCAGGTGTCCGACGCGACGACCACGACGTCGAGGGGGCCCTCACGAAGGTCGCTTCTTTGCAGAGCGCCCGCCGCTCCGGGACGCTCCACCCCGCCGCGGCCGCCCTGGTCAATGCGCTGCTCGGAGACGCCGTGACGTACGCGCTCGAGCGCCTCAAGGGTGACTCGCAGAACACGAAGCGAACGTTTCGCCGCGGCGCCGGCTCGTCGCGCCTGAGCGTCACTCGCCGTTCACTGGAGCAACTACGCGCGAAGGAGGTGCGGGATGTCCGACGCTGACAAGGCACAGGGAGAGGCGACAGCACCGTACGAGTCGATTCCACCCCACGATTTCGCCGGCTTCCACGCAACGGCGGCGGCGGCGGACATCGGCGAGCGGCTCCGCTTCCGCGATGACCTCCGGGGGAGGGGGATTCTGGACGCGGCGATGATCCGCAAGGATTCGGACACTCTCGTCGTCACGTTCCATGGCGCGCTGGACCGGGCGAAGTACGCCATACCGAGGTTCGAGCGCGTCCGGACCACCGAGCCGTTCGGCACATCCTGCTTGTACTGGGCTGACCCGTCGTTGTGGCTCGACCAGGGACTTTCGCTCTCCTGGTACACGGGCCGCGGGGATTTCGACCTGTTCCCGCTCATCGCAGATCGATCTCGAGCAGCAGCAGATGCGTTGGGGGCGAAGAGGATCGTGTTCACGGGATCGTCTGGCGGTGGCTTCGCCGCACTTCAGACATCGGCTCTCGTCCCCGGCTCGACAGCGCTCGTGTTCAATCCGCAGTCTGCCATCTCGCGGTACTGGAAGACCGTTCAGCGCGAATATCTTCGACTGTGTCAGCCGCAGATACTCGCGGAGCTCGACGGCGAGTTGGAGGCGGGCGAGGACTGGAGTGCCGAACACGGCGATCGGTTCTCGGCTGTGCGACGTTACTCCGCCCCCACGAAGAACCACGTCTTCTACTGGACGAACGTGAACGACTGGCATCACGTCAAACACTTCCGCCCCTTCCGCGATGCGGTGAAGCGAGCGGGTTCCGACCGCCTGACCGTCCGTACTTACGAGGGCGCCAAGGGGCATCAGACGCCGAGCTCGGCACTGTTCACGGAGGCGATGACGGAGTGTCTCGCATCCGCGGACGCAGGGTCGTGACGAGCAGCGGACACACGCGCACCCCTCTCGCGGTGCTCCACACCCATCGACCCCCGCGTCCCGTCGTTCGTTACGTGGATCAGATCGTGGGCGCGGGTGGCCCTGGCATCACGCATCGTTTCAGCGCGCACAGGTTCCGGCGGATCGATGCAGACGTTCTCCACCTCCACCGGGACAGGGCGATCGACTTGCTCGGAACGCACGATGCCTCCCGCCCCCACCGACTGCTCGCCGTCCTCATCCTCGTCGCCCGCCTCCGCCGAGGACGGACTGCTCTGGTCCAGACGATCCATGGCCGCCGACCCGCTGACGGTGCCGGTTCGATCGCGAAGCTCAGTCAGAAGGTCCTCGACTCCGCGACCGATGCATTCGTCGTCCTCGACGGCAGCACTCCGACACCCGATGCCAGCCGGACCACGGTGATACCCCATGCCCATTACCGCGACCGCTTCCGGGGTTATCCGCGAGCATCGAAGGTGCCAGGCCGGGTGCTCTGTGCCGGACCGGCGAGCTCGCCCTCTCATGTCGACGCCGTGATCGACGCCGTCGTCTCTTCTCGATCCGGCGCGACTCTGCGCCTCGCTTGCGACGTGAACGACCGACGCGCGGGCGAGTCATCGGATCCCGACAGGTCCGCTCAGGACCGAATCTCCCTGCGGACCGGCATCCTGTCGGACGGAGCGCTCGTACAGGAGATCTGCGCCGCGGAGCTTGTCGCGCAGCCACGCCTGGAGACTCTGCGTGATCTGCACCTGGTCATGATGGCACTGTCCCTCGACAGACCGGTCTTGGTGCCCGACGGCGAGATGGCGCGGCGACTGGCCTCCGAGGTCGGGCGGCACTGGGTCCACCTGACGGTCGGCCCCATCACAGCAGAAGATGTCGACGACGCACTCGCCTCGAGACGCGACGAGAAGGTGACCGCGCCGCTGCGGCTCGATGATCGCGCCTTCGTCGATACCGGAGCGGCATACGCGCAGGTGTACCGCTCTGCAGTCTCGCATCGTCGACGCTGAGAGAGATCGGCCGGGTAGGCCGGAGGGGGCGTGGCGAAAGCGGCGCACGAACGACCGTACGCTCGTACGTATGCTTCGTCGGCGCCCGCACCGAGCCGTCCGTCGCCCCGTCATGCTCTCCGTCGTCTGGCTCGTCGCCATGACTCTGCTCATCACCTCAGCAGTCTCGTCCGATCACGCCGCTGCGACCGAGGGAGAGGGAGCCTCGGCGACGACTTCCGACGCGGGTTTCGTTCACCCCGGGATACTCGTCGACCTCCCGACTCTGGATTACGTCCGGGATCAGTTGGCGACGGGAGCGGACCCCTGGACGTCGATCTTCGAGACGATCAGAGCGGGTCAGCTCATCCGAGAGCGGCCGGATTGGAGGATATTCTCGGACGCCCGGGACAAGAGCCGCCCGTGTGATCCCGGAAGTCCGCAAGGATGCGTCCTCGATTGCGACTCGACGACATGCAAAGAGGTCCTGAACCGCCAGATCAACAGCGCGTACGCGAACGCGCTCCTTTGGTACTACTCCGGAGATGAGCAACACGCCCGGCGCGCCGTCGAGATGCTGAACGGGTACGGGCAGATCGTACGCGGCTTCATCACCAAGAAGTCGACGACGTACACGGGGATCCTCGAGGCCGCGTGGACGGCTCAGACCCTCCTCCGCGCCGCGGAGATCATCCGATACACCTACGACCCGACCGGAGACGAAGAGGTCTTCGACACGGGCGCCTTCGAGTCGATGGTGCGGACGGCCCTGGTGCCGCTGTTCAGTGAGAAGCTCCTCGACGATCGCGCAGCAGTGAACAATTGGCGCACGAGCGCGATCGAGGCTCTCATGAACTCGGGGGTCTTCCTCAATGACAGACGTCTGTACGAGCGCTCCCTCGAGATGTGGCGGGAACTCGTCCCCAGTTACATCTATCTGACGGAGGACGGCTCCCGCCCCAGAGACTTCCCCGGCGGCCTCTTCCGGGGCGCAGCCGCGCAAGCGTGCTACTGGCTGTACGACCGGGATTCCGCGTGCGCAAGGACACCCCCCGCCCTCCCGGACGCGGCGTTCCAGAACGGACAGAGCGCGGAGGTATGTCGGGACTTCTGGCACGCGAGTGCGGGGATGGGTGGCATCATCAACGCGGCGGAGACGGCACACCTTCAGGGTGACGACCTGTACGGCGAGCAGGAGCCGCGCCTCAAAGCCGGTATGTCGTACCTCCTGCAGATCAAGCAGTCCTTCGACACCGAGGGGTACCCGGACGGCTTCTGCGGCGACGATTCCGGGAGCGTCGCCGGCCGAAACGGCATGGAGTTGCCAGGCGCCCCCGGCGCCACCCGCACGATGTCGAGCGTGGTGGCGTACAACCATTACGTCACGAGACTCGGCGGTGAGTTCCCGACACTGCAGATCCCGGGATACGACAATCGCTTCCGCGGCGGTGATCCCGTGGCGACGTACATCGCGACGCAGCGATCCGGGCCGGGTGACACCTTCGACTTCGTGACGTCTTGGCAGGTACTGACTCACTACGGAGTCGGGGACGGAGAGCGATCGATGCCGACGCCCACGCCGAGCCCGGCTCCGAGCGATACCCCGTCAGCACCACGCGAGGACTCTCCCCCGGGATCGCCCCCGTACCTGCTCGCCGTCGCGATCGTCACCCTCGCGGGTCTTCTCGCGTGGATCCTCCATCGACGCAGGGCCGACCGACGCCGGCGCAGGCGAGCCGCGACGACTCGACCACTACGATGATGATCGCGAGCTGCGCCACAGGAAGGGTTTCGCATGACGTTGACGATCGGTGTCAACCCGAGGATCCACCGCACTGTGAGGCTTCTCCACCGCGACGACACGGAGATCATGATCGGCGACCACGCCAACTTCTTTCGTGGGTCTGAGATCCTCGGCCCGGTGACGATCGGGGACCGAGTCTTCATCAACCGGGATGCGTACATCCGCCCGAAGACGACGATCGGTGACAATGTCGCGATCGGCCCCTTCGTCCGCCTCATCACCGACACTCACGAGCTGGGCCCCGCGCACAAACGCGCGGGCAAATCTCGCTTCGATCCCATCGTCATCGGCGATGGTTCCTGGATCGGGGCCTCCGTCACCATCCTCGCCGGTGTGACGATCGGTCGCGGCTGCGTCGTCGCTGCCGGGTCCATCGTCACCAAGGACGTCCCGGACAACACACTCGTCGGGGGAGTTCCGGCTAAGCCGATACGCACATTGGATTGATGCGCCGTCGACGCAACGACGCTAGACCGACGAGGTCACGCGATCAACGGCTGTGCTGAAGGCATCCACGTAATGCTGAAGCGTGTCCGCGGGATTCCGATTCCGGAGGTCCGGGCGCTCGCCTCGCGGAGAGGTCCGAAGCTCGTGCATGACCTCGTCCAGCCGCTCAGCAGTGAGCGCACCGGGGTGATGATGAATCCAGCCGTCTCCCACCTCCTCTGAAAGCCGGCGCGTCGCGTCGGACTCGGGGACGAGGACCGGACGATCAAGACTCAGGGCGAGGAGCAAGACGCTCTCGTCCCCCAGCGTGACATTGTCGGGGAGGATGACCACTTCAGCCGCGGTGATCTCGCTCACCATCGTGGCATCGGACACGAGACCGATCATGGTCGACACGGTCTGAGGGTGGTTCGCCCGAACCCGGTCGATGAGGGGCGTCAGAGACGGGTGCGCGCCTCCGATCACCCGGAGTGAGAGACCGGGGGTGTCCGCGAGCGGGAAGACCTTGAGTGGTCCGGCTGCCACCTTGACCAAGCGGGCCGGGGAAAGGCAGAGCACGCGCCCCTCGACCGACTCGCTCAGCGGATACCCGACGAATCGGTCACGGTAGTGGCTGTGCGGGATCAGCGTGGTTCGCTCAGGGTCCGGCGTGAAGGTGCTCTCGTTGAGCACGATGAAGGAGGTCGTCGCGTCATCGAGCAGCCGTCGCCACTCCGAGCCGGCGCCCTGATGGGGGCCGTGCAGGGTCTGGACGAGTGCCACTCCATCGCGGGCAACGCGCTCAGCAACGCTCCGGGCTGCCTCCGTTCGGGCATCGCTCGAGACGGTGCTGCCCCCCACGAACCGATAAGGCTGCACGATGTTGAGGACGTCTGCCTCGATCACGTCGCCGGCGGGGAGTCCACCAGGGACGTAAGAGATGCTGAGCGCACCGTTCCCTTCATCGAGGAGCTGATCGACGTAGCTCACGTTCGGCTGCGGGGGGCGATGGTCCACCAGGACCTTGAGCGCCGATCGGCTCGTGGGACTCGGAGGATTAGCGATGTGCACCCGACAACTATAGGCTTGCCGCAATGAGCGACCGTAGGACCCCAGACGTCTTCATCCACCTCGCCGGCCAAGATGACAACCTCGGGGACTCCGCTTTGCGGCTCGCCTACTTGAACGCCGTTCGCGGCGACAAGCCTCGGACGCACATCTACTTCGGTGCCGCGACACAGGACTACGTCTCCGGCTTCGCTCTCACTCGTCGTGACCGCGTGTACGCGAAGCGCGGCGAATGGCTGGATGCCGGTGAGGCGACCGTCCGCGGCATCCACTGCTTCAACGCCGGTGAGATCAATCCGCCGGCCGGTTCGCTGTTCCCCAACATCCGGCGATCCGAGGAGCTGCGCCGAGCCGTGGATGCCGGGGGAACGCTGATTGCTGCAGGATTCGGCCTCAAGGACCCCTGGGGGCTCGACGGCGTGAGCTTCGACCCTGTGCTCCGCGATGCCGCGATCGTCTCCTGGCGGGACCGCCCTTCGCGCGATGCCGCCGGGTTCGGCGACGTGACTCCTGACTGGGCGTACTCGCTCGGCACACCCACGGCGGAATGGGCCGCGCCCGAAGCGCGACCTCTCCTCGCCGTCACGCTCCGGTACGACCGGCCGTGGCCGGGTGAGGGGTGGATCGAATCCGTTCGTCGGCTTGCACACCGCACATCGACTCGGATCGTCACCGTCGCCCAAGTCGCACGGGATGCGCCCCGCGCCGTCCGGCTCGCCGATGAGCTGGGCGGTGAGTACCTCATGCCTCCCAGCATGGATCACGCCACTCTCGACGCGTACGCCCGTGGCGTCTTCAAGATGTCGCGAATCGCCCTCAGTGACCGCGCGCACGGACTGATCATCGCTGCAAGCGAAGGCGCCTACCCGATCGGATCGGCGGCGGATCCGCAGAAGATCCATCGCCTGCTCGCGGAGGCGGGCCTCGGCGATCTCGTCGGGCGGTACGACCAGATCGAGGAGTTCACCGAGCGTTTCGACGAGAATGCGCCACGGCTCGCTCCTGCGATCGACGAGGCCCGTTCGTCGCTGTCGGAGCTGACGGCGCGCATCCGCACCATCATCGCGTCACGCTGACGTTCGCGGCGGTGATGAGGGTGGGGCGGTCGAGCCGCCCCACCCTCATCACCGTCCCTGCACCCAGAGGTTGAAGTAGTGCGCGGCCCGCCGGAGCCGCGGGAAGACCTTCAACGTCAAACGACCCACCGGGCGGATGATCTTCACGACGACCGGGTCGGGACGGGTCTGCGCCCGCTTGGCCGCCGCCGCCGTCGGACGCGGACGCCGGCCAGCCGCGGACCTCGATCCGGCCGAGGACGGTGCGGTGGACGACGACTTCGGCGATGGGGCGGAAGGGGCCGCAGGCGCGGGCTTGGTGGCCGGGGAAGGGGACACGGCGGCCTTCTTGACGGCGGGTGCGGGCTTCTTCCGAGCGGCCGCAGCAGTCTTCTTCACCCCCGCAGGGCTCCGCGTCGGAGCAGCGGCAGGAGGCATAGTCTTCGCGCGAAGCCCAGCATTACGCTCAGCGAAGAATACGAGGAGGTCGATCAGCTTCTGCGCGTCGCCGAGGCTCGGCTCCGGTGAGAACTGCTCGGGAAGGTGTCCGGTCACGAGCTGCTCGTACGCGGTGGCGAAATCGAACTCTCGCTTCCGCCTCGCAGCAGCGAGCGAAGCGTGTGAGAGATCGTCGTACCTCACCGGATCCTTGCCGATCGCGACGATCTCTGCGGCCAGAGCAGCCGCGGAAGACTGCGGCACGGTGACGATCCCGCCGTTGTCGGCCGCGATCGCGAGCCACGGGAGCTCGTACATGACGACGGGAAGCCCGCGCGCCTGGGCTTCGAGGATCGTGAGAGGGTAACCCTCGATCACGCTCACGTTCACGAACATGTCCGCCTCGTCGATGGCAGCGATCAAGTCGTTGCCGTACAGCGGCCCCCTCACCCGGACACGCCCCTCAAGCCCACGCTTCCGAGCTTCTTCACGGAGCGTGGACGGCTCCAGTCCGGCCCACCCCGGACCCACGATGTCCATCTCGAACTCCGCGCCGAGTTTGATCAATTCGGCTGCCACGAGAAGGAGCTGACGCACCTGCTTCGTGTGCTGCTCGAGACGCCCCCACCACAGCAACCGGAGCGGCCGCCCCTCGGGAGCGGGCTTGGCGATGTCCTCGATGGACGCCTCGAGGATCATCGGCGAAACGGGGTTCGGGAGATACGCCACGTGGGAGATCCCGCGAAGCTTCCAGAACGCGACGTCCAACGGGGAGAGGGTGATCAAACGCGCGAGCGCGCCGAGGTGGTTCGTGATGAGCGTCGTCAGATCGTTGAGATCGTAGATGGGGCGGCCCGCGAAGTTGTGAAGCCATCCGATGGTCGGGGCACCAGCAGCGCGCGCGGCGAGCGCATACGACGGCCAGTCCCGGCTGTAGAGGATCTGGTGGTCGATCACCACATCCACTTCCTCGGCGCGACAGATGTCACCCCACCTCTGCACCTGGCTCAGCAGCGAGCCCTCCGGGAGTTCGATGAATCGGGTACCGTGCGGGACCAGGTCGATCGAACTGCCGGGTCGCCGCGCGACGATGACGACGTCGAAGCCGGATTCCATCAGGAACTGAGCTTGAGAGAGGAGCACGCCCGACACGCCGCCGGTGGTGAGCGTCTTCGTCGTCAGCAGGACCTTTCGCGTCGGCCGTGAGTCGAGTTCGATCCGGGTGCCGACCTGCGCGAGCATCGTCACTGCTGCTGGGCAGAATCCCGTCGCGGCGAGTACGACGTCGGACTCGGAGACGCGTGCGTGCAAGAGCTGCAGGCAGTCGGCCCGCACCTCCTCTGTCGAGTTGTTCACCAGATAATTGAGGATGTTGCCGATCACGGAAAGCCGCGCCGAGGCGAAGCTCTCGAGGAACGGGTCCGGATCCGCATGCTTACGCGCCTTCTCGCGTATAGCGGGGGCGATGCTGTCGATGGAGTCGACCGCCTGCAGATAGAACTCGAACTGGGACGCATCCTCGATCCGCTGACCGCTGGCGCCGCGTCCGAAGTGGTAACGGTAGAGGCGTGTCGGCAAGGAGACGTAGAGACGCGCCATCGAGGCAGCGAGATAGGCGATCGGCAGGTCGTTGGCACGGTAGAGCTCGAGATCCTGCGGGAGGTGGGCATAGGCGATGCGCAGGAGGGCAGTGCTGAAGAGATAGCGCCAGATCTGTCCACGAGCGGGAGCCCCGGTCGGGAAGAGCCCACGGATGATCCCCTCACCTTCGAGGCGTGCATGGCTGGGCTGAAGACGCCGCTGGAACGCCCCGCCTGTCCTTCCGTCGCGATCCACCACCTCCACGCCGAAACCGACCAGATCGGCTCCCGTGGAGGTCGCCTTCGCCAGCGCCTTTTCGGCGGCGTGCGGAAGGAGGTCATCGTCCCCGTCGAGGAACATCACGTAGGGAGCCGTGGCGGCGACGACGCCGGCGCGGCGGGCTTGGAACGCCGATCGATTCCGGTCGTGCGCGATGAGCTTGATCCGCGGGTCGACGGCCTGGTAACGCTCGACGATCTGCCTGCCGCCGTCCGTCGACGCGTCGTCGACGCAGATGATCTCGATCGACGCGAGTGTCTGTCGCAGGCAACTCTCGAGGGCTTCTGCGATCCACTCCTCGTCGTTGTACATCGGAATGATGATGGTCACATGGGGGCTCGGTTCGAGCACGACGGGTTGCATTCAGCTACTTCCTGATCAGATCTTTGTGGCCGCCCCATCGAGGCCCTTCGCTCGGTCTGGCCCATCCTAACCAGGTCGTTGCACAGGCACAGGGCCGAGTGCACAGCCGTCATCAGCGATCGACAGCCCAGAGTTGCTGGTCTTCGAACACGACGTAGGCCTGCTGCGCGAGACGATTGGCGTAGGGCGTCCGGTTCTTGCCGTTCGCCGGAAGCATCGTGATCTCACCGAGTACCGGACCGCGCTCCCCGTTGAACAGGTCCACGCGACAGAAGGCACCGACGTCCTGACCCAGCCGCTCGGCGACGTCGATCAGTTCCTGCAGATTGTCGGGGCGGTGGATGACGGGACCGAGCACGCGTCCCACTTCCAGCGGCTGCGGGAGAGGTTGCCACCCGAGCGAGTACGGGGTGCGCGAGGGCTGCGGGTGGTTGCGGTCGAAGACCTCGAGAAAGCCGGCGACGCCTCCGAAGACGTAGAACTTGTAGTCGAGGGGGATCACGTTGGCGTGAGGAGCGAAACGGTCCGCCACGAACTCCTCGACGATGAACATGTCGATGCGATCAGTGGACGTGGCGAGCCTGCGCCAGTTGGCGACGATCCGTTCCGGGGATGTCGTCTTTCCCGTGAACACGTTCACGCCTCCGGAGACCGCGTACACGCCCTTGGCCGACGCCAACCCGTCCGGCTTGGCGACGTACCGCGCCGGGAGGTCGAGGTCGAGAAGGTCGGCGGGGTCGGAGAAGTGAGCGATCTGCCGCGGAATCTCGACGAGATCGCGACGCGCGAAGCGCTGCATCGCTTCCTTCTTCTCGAGGCGCCGCTGCCACACCGAATGATTGTCGGTCTCGAACCAATCGTGTCGACGATCCGCCATCAACTCCTCGAAGGTCTTCACCCCCACGTGGCGGGACACCGCGTCGACGATGCCCGTGTCCACGACGAAGAGATCGCGGTTGGCGCGGAAGGCGCGCCGAGCGAGGCCGATCGCCTCGTCGATCTCGCCGCGTTCGAAGAGGGAGATGCTTTCGTCGATCTCGCCACGATCGACATCGATCGGTGCTGCGGGATTCACGAGCGACTCGACCCAGGGCTTGCCGGCGGGCGTCGCGAAAGCGAGGCGTGTGGTCATGAGACGGCGGGTCTCGCCGGCGGTGTCGTGCGGATCATTCGCGACCCGCACGGTGAACTCCTCCTCCCGTCCGGTCAGCAAGGACGCCAGCAACTGGAAACGGAATCCGATCCGCGTGTGCGGGCGGTCATCCGACTCCAAATCCTTCCTTTCGAGGTCAGCGACGGCCGTGCCCGAATGCCGACCCGCGGCGACGACTTCGACGACGACGGGCGTGTCGGGGGCGTCTTCATCGAACGCCCAGCCCTTCAGGAAATCGCCGACCACGCCCTCCAGGTGGATCTGAACCGTCACTCCGAGTACCTCGCTCACCGTGCGACACGTTCGATCCAGCGTAATCGACCTGGTCGGGGAGGGATCCGGACGTCCGAGCCCCGGTGAGGCGGATCGTCGCATATCCCGTAGATTTGCCCTGTGACGGGCGGAAGAGATCGGCGAGGACGCCCCACCCGCACCCTCGTCTCCGCGACGGGCCCGGCCGGCAACATCGGCGACGCGCTGATCCGTCGCGAGGCGGTCCGCTGGGCGATAGGCACGTCGGACGAGCTCGTTGTCTACGTCGGTGAGGCGCCGGAGGTGTGGCTGCGCCAGGTCGGCCTGCCCACGGGCACCCGTGTCCTCCGCTCCAAGCGGAGCGTCGCACGGTGGCTGTGGCTGATCGCGACGGCGCCGCGCCGCCCGGTCCTCGTCTTCGAATCGGGCGAGATTCCGCTCGACCGCGGCAACGTCCTGC
>JAAIGE0101156012.1_pt1 | contig 28326 bp, 26 predicted proteins | sample 6487951 | NCBI WGS metagenome assembly JAAIGE01 (sample SAMN13974128, study PRJNA590717) | phyllosphere metagenome | biome: tomato field; feature: multiple bacterial spot infested tomato fields; material: tomato leaves; isolation source: leaves from tomato fields | host: Solanum lycopersicum ...
CGCGGACATCATCGATATGGCAGCGTAACTCACAACCCATGGCCTCCGGCAAACCCGGCGCGGTTCACAGCGGCTTCATCCACGCGTTCTTGGCGAGCGTAAAGAACGGAAACGCCATCAACGACCGTTCGCCGCGGATCTCGGCCGTCATCGGACTGTCGAGCCGTGCCGCCATTCCGGGCCTTGACGATCGCTCCCCACCAGCTGCCATGACCATCCCCGAATCTTGCCTCGCATCTTTCCCATAGAAAGCCTAGTTGGCCGCTGCGTACGCAAGCGAGTTCCGAACGTTCGGACAGGGTTTGGGATCTGGTTTGTGGTTTACACCTGATATAGCAACGATTGCGAATGCCGCTCCGGCACGGAAGATCACATGAGCCTACTGAGAAAGATTGCTACTGGGCTGGGCTTATTGAGCCCGGTTTACCGGGGAAAGCCGGGCATGCGCGCTTATGCGATCGGGGACGTGCATGGTTGCCTCGATCAACTGAATAGAATGCTCGACTGCGTCGAACAAGATGTCAGCAGTTATGCAGGCACCGCCTATCTAATCCTGCTGGGCGATGTGATCGATCGCGGACCGGATTCCCGAGGAGTAATCGAACGGTTGCGGACATATCATCACCCCGTCCTCCGCAAGGTGATGCTGATGGGAAACCATGAGGAGTTCCTGTTGCGTGCCCTTGACGGAGAAGCGGGTACGTTGCGGCGCTGGCTAGAATTCGGCGGTGCCGAATGTGTCGCTTCATACGGGATCCCGGCGCATCGGCTGCTGGCTGCGGAAGAAGACGATGCCATCGCGATGCTGCGAAACGCGATCCCCGAACCGCACATCGCGTTCCTTTCCAAATTCGGCGATACGTTGCGATTCGGCGACTATCTGTTCGTTCATGCCGGTATCCGGCCGGGGCTCGCGCTCGATCAACAAGCGCATGCCGATCTGCGCTGGATCCGCGATCCGTTCCTGACCCATCGCGGCGACTATGGCTTCATGGTGGTGCATGGCCACACCATCACAGACACCATCGACGAACAGACCAACCGCATCGGCATCGACACCGGAGCCTATCGTGGCGGCCCGCTTACTGCATTGGTTGTCGAGAATACCGAACGGCGCTATTTATCAATAGATAGACAGTCCGGGGTGGGGCTGTCATGAGGCAGGTTGGTTGCATCTATGTAAGTGGCAGAGCACGGCCGTGCGTCACTAGTGCTGGAGTGGTTTGGATGCGTATTTTTCCGCCGCGACTTTCGTGGCTGGGATTGGTTTTGGCTGTACTGGTGGCGGGATGCGCGAGTGGTCGGGGTGGCTCCATTCCCTATGCTACCGAAGCGATGCCGTTACCTGATGCGCCATCTGCTATCGTCATTGCGGCAGACAGCAAGGTCACGCCCGGCGACTTGTTGGCCATCACCGTGTTTCAGGCCGAACGGCTGAGCAAAGATTATCGCGTCGATCGCGCAGGCAACATCGCCATGCCGCTGATCGGCACGGTGGCGGCAGTTGGCAAGACCGTGCCCGAACTGCGGGATGACATCGCACGCCGCTTGGATCAGCGGTACATGAACAATCCCGATGTCAGCATCTCGGTCAAGGAATCGTCCAACCGGCTGTTCACGGTCGAGGGATCGGTCCGTCAGCCCGGCATGTTCGAAGTTCCCGGCCCCATGACGCTGGTGCAGGCGATCGCAGTAGCGCGCGGTACGGACGAGAATGCGAACCCACGCCGTGTCGGCATCTTTCGGACCGTCGGGGGCAAGCGCGTGGCCGCCGCGTTCGACCTGACCAGCATCCGTGGCGGCGAAGAGCCCGATCCGCAGGTCTATGCCGGCGATATTATCGTGGTCGATGGCTCACAAACCCGTTCGACGCTCACGACAGTACTGCAGACGTTGCCGATCCTCGCATTGTTCCGGCCTTACTGACGCACGCCCGAGATAATAAGGTTATCGGCATGAACAATCAGGATCATTCACCGCGTGGCGTAGCCACCCTTTGGCCTCCTGCGGCATTCCAGCAGCCTGCGCCTGGCTATGGCCCGGAATATGGCACCGCTGCACCAGACGAGAGCCGGGAACTTAGCCTGGCGCTCATGCTACACGTGGTCATGGAATGGCGCTGGCTGATCCTGGCCGCCATCGCCGCTGGGCTGGGACTGGCGATCATCGCAACGCTGCTGACGACGCCGATTTATCGCTCGATCGCGACGATCGAACTCACTTCGCCGACTGTGCAGGCGGTGAACAGCGATACCGAAGCGCCGCTCAAGATGGATGATTCCTTCATCGGAACCCAGATCGGCTTGATGAAGAGCCGGGCGCTTGCGGAACGCGTCGTCCAGGATCTCAATCTGACCTCAAACGCTGAGATCGTCGGGGATATCGAAGCCCCCCGCCAGGATCGTGAGAAGATCGCGATCGGCGTTCTGCAGCGTAATCTGGACGTCAAGGCGGTCTTGAACAGCAAGCTCATCACGCTGCGCTACAAATCAACCGATCCGGCGCTGGCCGCCAAGATCGTTAATGGCTTTGCCGACGGATTTATCAGCACCAGCCTTGAACGGCGCTACCAGTCCTCGGCATATGCACGAAATTTCCTGCAACGGCAGATCGCCAATGTCCGCCGCGACCTTGAGAATTCCGAGCGGCAGCTGGTCGGCTATGCCCAGAACCAGGGCATCATCAACACCAATACCGGTGCCGGTGGTACCAACGACGCCAGTTCGCTGTCGGGTGCATCGCTGATCGAACTGAACCAGGCGCTGTCACAGGCTCAGGCGAAGCGCATCCAGGCCGAACAGGAATATCGCGAGGGTCAGTCGACGCGCAACACGGCGGAAATCGCCGAGCGTACCGCACAGTTGCGGGGACAGCGTGCCACGCTGCAGGCCGAATATCAGGAAAAGTCGAACCTCTTCAAAGCCGACTATCCGGAAATGGTTCAGCTGGCATCGCGCATCAAGGCGCTGGACCAGGCGATCCAGGCCGAGGCGCGCAATGTCCAGACCGGCCGTAGCGGAACGCTGGCCGCGCAATATCAGGCCGCTGCGGCAGCCGAGAACGCGCTGCGCGCGCGGGTCGAGCAGCTGCGCGGCGACGTCCTGAACCTGCGTGGACGGAGCATCCAGTACAATATCCTGCAACGCGACGTGGACACCAACCGCACGCTCTATGACGCGCTGTTGCAGCGCTACAAGGAGATCGGCGTCGCCGGCGGGATCGGCGTCAGCTATGCCGCCATCGCCGACCGTGGCGAGATACCGTCGTCCCCGTTCCAGCCCAACCTGCTGCTCAACCTTGCTATCGGCTTCGGTCTGGGCCTGGCGCTGGGCACGGCAATCGCGCTGGCTCTGGAATTCCTGCACGACGTCGTCAAATCGCCGACCGATGTTCGCGAGCGCCTGAAGCTCGCGTTCCTCGGGGGCATTCCGACACTCAAGGGCAACCGCCCGGTGGAGGCATTGCGCGACCTGTCCTCGCCGATGTCCGAAGCCTATTTCTCGGCCGGCACGTCCATTTCGTTCACGACCGACGAAGGCGCGCCGAGATCGCTGCTGGTCACCAGCACGCGACCGGCCGAAGGGAAGTCGACGACCAGTTGGGCAATCGCGCAGTTCCACACGCGACACGATCGCCGTGTTCTGCTGATCGATGCCGACATGCGCAAGCCGACCTTCGTGACCGGGAACGAGAAGAACGACGGCCTGTCGACCCTGCTCACCACCCGGGACCAGGTCTCGTCGCATGTCGTGCAGACGGACATTTCAAATCTGTGGCTGCTGCCCTGCGGTCCGATCCCGCCCAATCCGGCCGAATTGCTGTCGTCGCCGCGCATGAAGACGATCATCGAGGAAGCCGTAGGCGCGTTCGATACGATCGTCGTCGATGGACCGCCGATCCTGGGGCTGGCCGACGCTCCGTTGCTGTCGACCCTGTGCCAGGGAACGTTGATGGTGGTCGAGGCGGGCAAGACCCGGACGCGCGGCGTGGTCGAAGCACTGGGCCGTATGCGCAGTGCCGGTGCCAACATCATCGGCTGCATCTTGACGCGCTATCATAACGAATCGACCTACAGTTACAGCTACGATGCGGACAATATCGACAGCGCCGAGCATCGTAGCCGTGAAATCCGGGCGATCCGTACATCGTGAGCGAGGCGATCCGTCCGATAGCATTGTGGGGCCGCCGCAGCCTGTGCGCGCTGGGCGGCCTGGGACTGGCCATATTGGTCGCGAAGGTAACCGTCGTGAACGCGGTGCCGGGCACGGCGAATGCCGTCGGTCCGGCACCGGCCGACAAGATATTCATGCGCGATCTTGCGCTAGAATATACCAAGACCCGCCGGCTTCCGCCGAACGCCGGCGCCAGGGCGCGGCGGATCGCGCGCGAACAGCCGCTGGCATCCGGCCCGTTCGCCATCCTTGCGATCGAAGCCGCCGAACGTAACGAAAACGGCCGCGCCATCGCGTTGCTGGAGGCGGGTCGGCAGCGCAATCCCCGCGACCGGCTCGTGCGCATGCTGCTGCTCGAACAATATGCCCTCAAGGGGGACTATGTGAAGGCGACCGAGGAACTGGTTGCCTTCTACCGTATCGTTCCCGATGCCGGTGCGGCGCTGGTCGACACCATGACTAAGATCGCGCTGGAACCCGAAGGCTTCCGTCCGCTGGCGCGGGCGATGCGCGGCGAAAGGGCGCTGGGTCCGCTGCTGGCCAATCTGGTGAAGGTGGGCGCGCCGCTCGAAACCATCCTGACCCTGGCGCAGGGGGCGCCCGAAAGCGATGATCCCGAACAGACGGTGTGGCGCAAGCTGTTGCTGCAACGCATGGTCGGTGAGGGCCGCTATGCCGACGCGCGGCGGCTCTGGGGGGATTTCGCGAACCTGCCCGCAGCCGCACGGAACCGACCGTTGTTCAACCCGGCGCTCTCGCCGTCACCAGCGCTCGAACCGTTCAACTGGGGATTTGCCGGCGAAACGATCGGCGCGGTCGACCTCATAGGCCGGGGGACCGCATCGGTCGTGTACTTCGGTCGCGAAACCGGACCACTGCTGACCCAGCTGCTTACGCTGGCGCCAGGCAGATACCGGTTCCGCTACGTCGCAGAAACGGGGCGCAGCGCCGAAGGCGACGCGATGATCTGGCGGATACGATGCGCCACCCCGGGCAGCACTTCCGCAGGCAATCTTCTGTTGGAAAACCCGATCCTGACCGACAAGGCCGGCAAACGGGTTTCGACCATGCAATTCACGGTACCGCAGGCGTGTCCGGCACAATGGCTGTCGCTGAACGGCGTTTCGACCGAATTCCCGACATCGCGTAACGTCGAGATCAGCGGCCTGGCGCTCGCACAGGAGCAATGATCATGATGACGTTGTCGAGCAAGCGGCGTACCCAGATCCTGCAGGCGGTGATCCCGGCCTATCTAGTGCTATGCGTCATCTTCGGGGGCAGCAGCATCGTCGGGCCGCTGGCCAACGCTTTTCTGCAGCTCCTCGCGATACCGTTGCTGTACATCGCGCTGACGGTGCGGATGAACACGCCGTTGACCGCATCCGGGCGGCAGATGACATTCTGGGTCTTGCTGATCCTGTTGCTGTTTGCGGTCCAGCTCGTCCCGCTCCCTGCGGCGCTGTGGACGCAGCTTCCCGGTCGCCAGACCTTCGTCGACGGTTACAGGCTGCTCGGGCTTCCCCTGCCGTCCGCACCGATCTCGCTGATGCCAAACCGGACGCTTGCCGCGCTGTTGTGGATGCTTCCCTCGCTGGCGGTCCTGTTCGGCATGCTGCGCTGGGGCGCGTTCAACACGCGGATGCTGATCCTGTCGCTCGGCGCGGTCGCCTGTACATCGGTCCTGCTGGGCGCAGTGCAGTTGGCAGGCGGGGAACAGTCGCCAGCCTATCTGTACGAACAGAACAGCACCGGCGTCGCGACAGGTTTCTTCACCAACCCCAACCATTTCGGCACGTTGATGCTGATGGCGATCCCGATGCTGGCGGCCCTGCTGGCCGACGAGTTCGACAAGCGCGGCAACCGCAAACAGGCTTCGGCAACCGTCGTCATCGTGGTCGCCATGATCCTGTTGCTGCTGGTCGGTATCGTGATTACGCGGTCGCTGGCGGCCATGGGCCTGATGATCCCCGTCGCTGCCGCCAGCATCCTTATCGTCCATTGGCGCAAGCGGCGCATGCCGATCTGGATTGCACCGGCGATAGGCGCGGTCGTCCTGGTGGTGCTGGCGGCGATCGCCATACAGCCGTCCGACAACGACCTGACGTCGTCGGGCGCACGAACCGATCAGCTGTCGCGCTATACGAAATATGTGACCACGTTGCAGGCCATTGGCGACTTCATGCCGGTCGGGACCGGCATGGGCACCACGCCCTTCGTCTACCATCTATACGAAAATCCGTCGACGATCATCCGGACGCATGCCAGCCATACCCATAGCGACCCGCTAGAAGCCGTGCTCGACGGCGGTATCGCCGGGCTGATCCTGATCGGACTGTTCCTGATCGGTTGGGGCTGGCGGGCGATGGTGATCTGGCGCGCGTCGGAAGCCGACGGCTTTGCCCGCGCGGCGACGATCGCCTCCGCGGCGGCAATGGCGCACAGCCTGGTCGACTATCCGCTACGTACTGCGGCGGTTGGCGCGGTGTTCATGGCAATGCTGGCGCTGATGGCGGGCGCACGTGAACGCAGCGCGGCAAGCCGCCAGCAGAAGCGCGACACCGTTCGCCACCTCGCGGTCTGAACCGGCGGTCGGATCTCCCATGAAAATCCTGCATATCATCACCGGCCTTCGCACCGGTGGCGCCGAGATGATGCTGCATCGTCTGGCAACGGCACCGACCCCCGGTACGACACACGAGGTCATTTCGCTGCGTGGATGGGGCACGGTCGGGGCACGACTTCAGGAAGCGGGCGTACCGGTGACCAGCGTCGATATGTTCGGCGCATCGACTCCATTGGCGTTCCTGCGCCTGGTCGCGGCAATTCGGCGCAGCAAGCCCGACCTCGTCCAGACATGGCTGTATCATGCCGATGTCATGGGCGGGCTGGCAGCCAGGCTGGCCGGGGTGAAGCGGATCGTCTGGGGCATCCGTACGGCCGATATCCGGGTCGGCATCGGCCTGTCGCGCGGTGCGGGGCTGATGTTGCGTGCCGCCGCCCGCATGTCGCGCACCCTGCCCGAACGGATCGTCTACGTCGCCGAAGCTGCGCGGATTGCGCATGAGGCATGCGGCTACGACCCTGCGAAATCGCTGGTCATCCACAACGGCTTCCGTCTGCCGGATTTAGCCGACTGTGCGCGCGGCCGCGCGTCGGTGCGGCAGGAGATCGGTGTTTCGTCCGACGCGCTGCTGATCGGAACCGCCGGCACCTTCAACGCCCAGAAGAACCAGGTCGGCTTCGTCAATGCCTGTGCGCCGTTGCTCGCCAAGCGGGCGGACCTGCACGTCCTGTTGATCGGACGCGGCAATGACGCGGCCAGTCCCGAACTGGTCGACGCAGTGCGCGCTACGGGCCATGCCGATCGCATTCACTTGTTGGGCGAACGTCGCGACGTGTCCGACTGCCTCGCCGCACTCGACATCTTCTGCCTAGCCTCGCGCGGAGAGGGCTTTCCCAACGTGGTTGGCGAAGCGATGGCGGTCGGCACCTCCGCCGTCGTCACCGACGTCGGCGACGCGGCCCTGCTGGTCGCCGAGACCGGGACCGTCGTTCCGGTCGACGATCCGGCGGCGCTGGCCGCGGCGCTGGCGGGGCAGGTCGACGTGCCCCGTAAGATACTCGCTGAACGCGGGCAGGCGGCACGCGACCGCATCGCCCGGGATTTCACCATGGATCAGGTCAAGGACCGCTATCACATGCTCTATCATTCCCCCTCCATCCGCGGGAAGCATAGCTGATGTGCGGCATCGTCGGCTTCCTGCGCCGCAATCCGGTTGCGGATGCTGCCGCCGAGGACGCGGTCGTAGGTCGCATGGCGGCCTGCATCCGCCGTCGCGGTCCGGACCACCAGGAGACCTTCGTCGATCCGACGATCGGCCTCGCGCTCGGGCATCTCCGCCTTGCGATCGTCGATCTCTCGCCATCGGGCGAACAGCCGATGCGGTCGGCCGGGGGACGGTTCACGATCGTCTACAACGGTGAAATCTACAACCACATGGCGCTGCGGCGCGAACTGACGTCGGCGGGGCTGGCGCCGGTATGGCGCGGCCACTCGGATACCGAGACGCTGCTTGCCGGGTTCGAGGCATGGGGCATCGAGGCGACGCTGCGCCGGGCGATCGGCATGTTCGCGTTCGGCGTATGGGATCGTGCCGAGCAGGCGCTGTTCCTGGGACGTGACCGAATCGGCGAGAAGCCGCTCTATTATGGCTGGCAAGGGCGCGGCGGCGATCGCACCTTCCTGTTCGCATCCGAACTCGACCCGCTGACCCGACATCCACAGATGACCGCAGAGGTCGATCGCGATGCCTTGGCCGCCTATCTGCGGACCGGCTATGTGCCCGCACCGCAATCGATCTATCACGGCATCGCCAAGCTTCAGCCGGGGACCGTCGCGCGCATCGCCGCCGATCGGGACGATGTCCGGATCACACCCTATTGGCGGGCGATGGACGCCTTGGCTGCAGGCAAGCGCGATCCGTTTACCGGCAGTCCGGCCGAGGCCGCCGATACCCTCGAAACATTGCTGCGCGATGCGGTCGGGCAGCAGATGATGGCCGACGTCCCCTTGGGCGCCTTCCTGTCGGGCGGTGTGGATTCCTCCACCATCGTCGCGCTGATGCAGGACATGTCAACCCGGCCGGTCCAGACGTTCACCATCGGTTTCAACGAAGCCCGGTTCAACGAAGCGGACCATGCCAAGGCAGTGGCAGCGCATCTCGGCACCGAGCATACCGAGTTGTACGTCACCCCTGCCCAGGCGCGCGACGTGATCACGCAGTTGCCCGGCATCTATTCCGAACCCTTCGCGGATTCGTCGCAGATCCCGACGTTCCTCGTGTCGCAGCTCGCCCGCAAATCGGTAACGGTGTCGCTTTCGGGCGATGCCGGCGACGAACTGTTCGCAGGCTATACCCGCTACGACATCACCCAGAAGCTGTGGCACAAGCTGAGCCGCATACCGCAGCCGATGCGCGCCGCCGCCGCCAAGTTGCTTACCAGCCTGTCGCCGATGGCGTGGCAGCGCATCGCGGACTCGGCGAAGCATATCGTGCCGCCGCTCGGAAGATTTTCGAATATTGGCGACAAGATCCACAAGGGCGCGGCAGTCCTGCCAAGCCGCGATGGTGACCAGCTGTATCATGGGCTGACATCCTATTGGCTCGATCCGGTGTCTGTCGTGCGCGGCGCAGGTGCCGAAGCTTCGTCGCCCTATGCCGCACTGGACATCCCAGCGGGGCTCAGCGACGTCGAACGGATGATGGCGTTCGACCTCGTCACCTATCTCCCCGACGATATCCTGACCAAAGTTGATCGAGCGGCAATGGCGGTTTCGCTGGAAACGCGCGTGCCAATGCTCGACCATCGCATCGTCGAATTCGCGTGGCGCCTGCCGCTATCGATCAAGACACACCAGTCCAGTCCAAAATGGCCGCTGCGGGAAGTATTGTACCGCCACGTGCCGCGGGCGTTGATCGAACGTCCCAAGGCCGGGTTCGGCGTTCCCGTGGGCGAATGGCTGCGCGGGCCACTGCGCGACTGGGCCGAACATCTGCTCGATCCGACACGGCTCGAAGCGGAGGGTCTGAACGCCGCGGCGATCCGTCAGGTTTGGGACCATCACCTGTCGGAGCGGAGCAACCGCCAGTATGAGCTTTGGAGCGTGTTGATGTTCCAGGCCTGGCGCGAAGCACAACCGGCCGCCACCCACGCTACCGCCTGATATGGAAAGGGCGGCCCGATCGGATGATCGGGCCGCCCTTTTGCTGCCGGTACTGCTCCGGCTGTGGATCAGGCCAAGCCATGATACGACTTGTACCACTCGACGAACCGCGGCACGCCCTGGTCGATGGTCGTGGTCGGCATGAAGCCAAGGTCGCGCTGGATCGCGTCGATATCGGCAAAGGTTGCGGGGACGTCGCCATCCTGAATCGGCATCAGGTTGCGCTGCGCCTTCTTGCCACACGCGGCCTCGATCAGGTCGATCATGTGGCCCAATTCTTCGGAACGGTGATTGCCGATATTGTAGATGGCATGCGGCCCAAAGCTGCCGCCCGCCTTTTCGGAACCGTTATCGGCCGGCGGATTGTCCAGGCACGCCACGACCCCGGTCACGATGTCGTCGACATAGGTGAAGTCGCGCTGCATCTTCCCATAGTTGAAGACGTCGATCGGGCGCCCTTCCAGGATCGCCTTCGTAAAGATCCACATCGCCATGTCGGGACGTCCCCACGGGCCATAGACCGTGAAGAAGCGCAACCCGGTCTGCGGCAGGCGATAGAGATGGGCGTAGGTTTCGCTCATCAGTTCGTCCGCCTTCTTGGTGGCGGCATAGAGCGAGATCGGATGATCGACGCGGTCGTCGACCGAAAACGGCGCCTTCTTGTTGCTGCCATAGACGGACGAGGACGACGCATAGACGAAATGGGCGCTGCAGCGGTGACGCGCCACTTCCATCATGTTCAGATGTCCGACTAGGTTCGATTGGACATAGGCACGGGGATGTTCGATCGAATAGCGGACCCCGGCCTGCGCACCCAGATGGACGATGCGTTCGAAGTCCAACGGCGCCAACGCATGGTCCAGCGCATCATGATCGGCGAAGTCGACCTTGAGGAACGTGAAGCCTTCGCGCTTGGTCAGCCGCTCGAGCCGGTCCTGCTTCAGCCGGACCGAATAATAGTCGTTAATGTTGTCGATGCCGATGACCGTGTCGCCACGGTCGAGCAACCGATGCGCCAAAGTCGATCCGATGAAACCGGCAACGCCGGTGACCAGTATCTTCATGAAAGTCGAGTTCCTTACAGTCGCCAGTGATTGGCGATATGGGAAGGCATCGCCGCATTGGGGAAACAGTTCTTGAAATCGGCGAAGGTGCCGCCTTCGGCGACCAGCGCGCCCAACCGGTCCATGCCCATATCGCGATAGACCTGATGCGGTACCGCCAGCACGACCAGTGCATATTGCCGGCCCAGCGCGGTACCGTCCAGCGCCAAGCCATATTCGTGCGCGGTTTCCGCCGCATCAGCATGGGGGTCGTGCACGGTTACGTCGTGGCCCAAATGCGATAGCCGCGCCACTAAGTCCGCAACCTTCGAATTGCGGATGTCCGGTACGTCTTCCTTGAACGTCAGGCCCAGCACCAACGCCTTGCCCGCATTGCTACCGGCGGCCGCATGGATGACATCGCCGGCCCAATCGGCCATGCCGTCATTGGTGGACCGCCCAGCCAGGATCACCCGGGGATCATGGCCGAGTTCTTCGGCCCTAAAGCTGAGATAATAGGGATCGACGCCGATACAGTGTCCGCCGACTAGACCAGGCTGGAACTTCAGAAAATTCCATTTCGTCCCGGCAGCCTCCAGTACGTCCCAGATCGAAATGTCCATCCGAGCAAAGATCTGCGTGATCTCGTTCATGAAGGCGATATTGATGTCGCGCTGCGCGTTCTCGATCACCTTGGCCGCTTCCGCAGCCTTGATCGATGCCGCACGGAATGTCCCGCCGGTCGTCACCGCGTCGTACAGCTTCGCTACCTTGTTGAGCACTTCGGGCGTCTGGCCCGATACGACCTTGGTGATCCGGTCGATCGTATGCTCGCGGTCGCCCGGATTGATACGCTCCGGTGAATATCCGACAAAGAAATCCTTGCCGCAGACAAGGCCGGACAGCTTTTCCAGTTCGGGCGCACAAATCTCCTCGGTTACGCCGGGATAGACCGTGCTTTCATACACGACGATCGACTGGCGTTCGGCCTTCAGCATCGCCGCCACCGTTCGGGTGGCGCTCATTACCGGACGAAGGTCGGGCCGATTGTCGTCGCTGACCGGAGTGGGGACGGTCACGATGTAGAAATCCGCCGGCGGACATGCGTTCGCATCCGATGTCAGTGCGAGCGACGATGCGGCTAGTCGGTCGCGATCGATTTCACCGGTACGATCATGGCCGTCCTTGAGCTCGGCGATACGCCCGCCATCGATGTCCACACCCCATGTCGGGAACGTCTTTGCCAAAGCCACCGCAAGCGGCAGTCCGACATACCCAAGTCCGATAACGACCACCGTTGGCGCTTGCGCTTCCACACTTCACTCCCTGTTCCCGAACATCGGGATATGCATTGTGCGCCGAACGCTGGAGCGGATTTGACCTAACAGGTCAATCGCAGCGTCAGCGCGCGCCGAACCCGTTTAACATCGTACTGATGGTCCGCAGCGTGATGAGCACATCGATCCAGGCGGAGAAATTCTGGATGTAATAGAAATCATAGCCCAGTTTGGCCGAGACGGACTCGATGTCGCTCACATGCCCCTGATTGACCTGGGCCCATCCGGTAATCCCCGGACGCACGATGTGCCGATAGAAGTAAAACGGTATTTCCTGTTCGTACCATACTGACAGCGGCACCGCCTCCGGACGTGGGCCGATCCAACTCATGTCGCCTGCAATGATGTTGAGCATCTGCGGCAGTTCGTCGATCCGGCTGCGCCGCAGGAACCGACCCAGTTTCGTGATGCGCGGATCATTTTCGCCGGTCATTGCGGCGGTACGGCTGTCCTCCGGAATGTCGGCCTGCACCCGCATCGTACGAAACTTGAAGATGCGGAACGAGCGTCCACGATATCCCATCCGCTCTTGCCGGAACAGGATCGGCCCCGGCGAATCCAGCTTGATGAGCAGCGCGACAACCAACAACAACGGCATCAGCAGCGGCATGACGACCAATGCCGCGACAAGGTCGATGGCTCGCTTTACCTTGCGATAGGCAAGATTGGGCAACAAGGATCCGAAACTGTTCTCGGAGATATGTTCGATTGATACGCGACCCGTAAGGGACTCGCGCAGTTGCTTAATATGATAGACGGGATAGCCGGCAACGGCGGCATGGGCCAGCATCTGCTCCCATGCCTGTTCGTGATCGAAGCGCAAATCGGCAACAATGATCGCCGACGGATCATCTGGGATCTGCGGTTCCTCCATCACGATCCATTCGGTGTTTGGTGCACGAAAGGCCACCTGATAGCGCCCGAACGGCACCAGGTAGAACCGGCGGACCCCCCGCCGCAGCACGAGGAACGCGGAAACGATCGCGACCATCAGCGTCAGACCGAAGGACAGCGCCAGAAGCGGCCTGTTATAATCGATCCGCATGGCGACGATCGCCGCCAGCACAAAGGCGAACGCCCCGGAATAGGTAGGCAGAACATATCGAAACGCCCTGATCCCTGGAAAGGACGTAACGCGACGATACATAACGATAGCGAGTACGATTGCGATCACCGCTGCGATCGCGCTACTCTGGATCCCTGCAATAGTAATCGCATCGAGACGTCGCGTTGGAACTACGATCGCCAGCGGCAGTAATACGCCAATAACCAAGCCAAGAACCAACTGGTATCGCATACGCTCCAAGAGCAGAATGCGCGTCGCTGGGGTTGATACGATACGGGTCAAAATCATATAGTCGCCGTGTAATCCAGTCGTTCGCTGCGGCACGCTCCGTTGACCATAGCGCGTGGGACGCGCTGACATGCCCGCTTTCAACCTCCTGTAGCTTCCGAAAGCCAAAAGCACTATACCAGCTCGGCCGTCATTATACCGTACGCACTGCCGGAACTGTCTTGCCGCCATGGCACGGGGTGGTGCCATGGCGGCGACAGATGCCGCCGAAATCCGTCACGACGCTGCGTGGCACCGCGTCGATCAACTGCGCTCGACGAAGTGGCTAGCTGATCGCGTAATCGGCCGGCGACAGCGCGATACCGGCGAAATGGACCCGGAAGAAATTCGGTTTGATCATCGACCATGTCAGTTGCGGAATCGCCGTGACGGCATAGCCAGGAGTTAGCCGCCGGACAGCGATAGCAATGTGGACCTTGCTGATGTCGGCCACGTTCATCGCCGGAAACAAATTGGCGTACGTATTGCGACCATCCACCTGCGGCCTGACCTGCCCGACCGCTTCTTGGGCGATGCCCGGGGCGCATTGCTACCGGTGTCGACGAAAACTGGACCATGGCCGACGGGCGAACATCGCCGCAGACCGTACGCGACGATGGTGGCCCCGATACGCTAATATCTCCTCCGTTCCAGCGGATTGTAGCGTTCGACGCCTTGCCCCCGATCGCCGCTGCCGTGTCCGCCTGGGACACTGCCCGATCGCAGTACAACCGGTACATTCTATATCGCCGACGGTGACTTCCACTGCCGTCGCCCACTGAACGCGGTTTGTACGAACTGTTCCTAGACGTTGAACAGCCATGCGCCAATCCTGCCGGGAGCGAATAAGGTCGAACGCGATACATTCAGCCCCCTGATGACGAGATTGCCGGCAGAAATCGCAAAGGCAACACTAATTTCGTTTACCAAGGTCATAGTGGCGTACCGGACGGCGTTCCCACGAAAACGGTGTGCAGCCCATCGGCGCTTGCATCCGTGACGGTCGGGAAAAATCGCCAGCCGAGCACCCATCGTATCGAGCGTTTCATACAAATTCAAACTGGGCGTCGAAGTATCAAGATCAAACCCGGTAATATGGAGTGTAATCCTAATAGATGTCTTCTTCACCCTCCCTGGATGAAAATTTCAGGCGAGCCACATCAACCATGTCCATTTCCCTCCTTATCCTGAAGTTCCTCATGGATAATGAATACACTGAACATGGATCGCGGGAACATTCTCCAATAAAACGCGCCTCGATAAAGTTATAATATATAATTTTTATTGAGTTCGGGTAACCGTCATACCGTTTACGATCAGTTGGCCGGCAATTGTTGCCCCCCCGATGTCCACCTTGCCTCGCACGACCGATCGACCGAGCCAAGTACCTCGAGGATAGGCGGTAGCTGCAGAGCGCTGTTCCATCGTACAGGAATGATAGATGGCAGCCGTACTCCATGGCAGCCGCCCCAATCCACGCAGCGTGAAGGTGCAGGTCGAAAAGCGTACATTGGGCGCACTGGAAACATCGACGATCGGGCCGCCGGTGACATCGCCCAGGAAGACATGCGTCGGCCCGTCCGACGGTAGCACATCGGTGAACGTACACCCCTCGAACGAAGTAGCGTCAGCAGGTTTGCGGTCGCCGTAGCAATTACTGGTCGCGCCGATGAAGGTGCAATCCTGGAACCGGTATCTGGGCGCATTGGGCCAAGCGGCCCACGCCGTCGTTCCGACGAACACGGAATCGACACAGGTCACGTCGCTGCTTCCCTGTCCGCCGGTCAATAGGCCCGGGCCGGCATTTTCGCTAAACCGGCACCCTACAAAACGCAGGTTGCGTACGCGGCTTTCGTTCTCGGGTTCGATATCCACGCCCGCACCAGGCGCGCTGCCGATCGGCCCGCGCCCGGTGCGAGAGAACTGGCAATTTTCGAACACATAGCCGCCACCCCCGACGATGCTGCACCCCTGACGGCCATTACGGTCCATGACGACATTAGTCAGCCGGCGGACGACATTGGGGGTATAGGGCACCCCGTCGATCATGATCCCATCAAGGGGATGGTTGCGGCACACGACATCCTCGATGATTTCGGCACCGACATTGTTCTGCAGGACGATCCCGCTTCCGGCGATCTGCCATCCGGTATCCCCCCAGCGTCCGCCGAGGATCATGGTGTCTGCATTGCCGTCGAGCACGAGATTGCGAACCATGATACGACCGCGACACCGCTCGGCCCGCACCATCGCTTCATAGGGCGCGGCCCGCGACTTGCGTTCGTAGAAGGGCAGCGTTGGGTTGAACGACCGGCGCGTGCGAGGGTCGAACACGCCGTAGCGCAACCCCGATGCACTGCGCAGCGTTGCGCCATTCCCTTCGATTACTACGTCATTGGGACATCCGGTGAATGCCATTATCGGTTGGGGAGCAAAGAGATAGGCCTCGCCGCCGGGATCGTACCGCTGTGCGCCGACGATATACACCGTTTTGCGCAGCACGACGGTCCCCCCGCCAAGACGATTCAGCGCTGCCGCCAACGCAGCGAACGCTGCGGTATCGTTCGTTTGCCCGTCGCCGCGTGCGCCATATTCCTCCGGGCGGAATATCCGGGGGTTGCCCGACGCCTGTGCGTGACATGCACTCGGGACGCCGACCGCAGCCAACATGGCCAGCGTTTCGCGGCGCGAAACGCCGACGGCCTGATCCGTCGCCAATCCCATATTATTAGCCGATCGTTTCTGTACCAACCAGCAACTCCATGCGTTTGAACATCAGTTTTTGGTAAAATAATTATAATACGGCACCCAATATTCCGCGTGTGAAGCAAAATTGAGCCATACGAACTGAATGAACGCCGAATAGACGACGACCGAACCGATCACGATACCGTTCTGCTTACCGTTGCGTGGAAAGGCCAAAGGCAGTCGGGACAGCACCACGATCTGTAACGGCATCAGATACAGCGAAACACGGTCGATGATCGTCGACGACGAACTCACGCCCAGACCGACCACCATCAACAGCGAAGCAAGCGCGAAATTGCGCCATAATACGCGTTCCTGTTCGTTGATGACGAACCGGCGCTGTGCCACCATATAGATGAGCGCGGGGATGGCGATCATAGCGACGCGGATGCCGGCACCATCCGAATTCATCTCCTGATTGACGTAGTTGTCGACCATCGCATCGAGGAAGGTGCTGATGAACACGAGGAAGATGGCGCTGCCCATGGCACCGGCGGTCGCCCAGATCAGGAAGCGATGCCGCACCGTCGACAGTGCAACCAGCGGGATCGCGGCGACCACCGTCTTATGGAACATCGCGGCAAAGACGATGTAGAAAAAGAACGTGACGTATCTGTTCCGCTGGAACGCCGGGATCGCCGCCAGCATCAGCCCGATCGCCACGGATTGTCGCGTATATCCCATCGCGACCACGATCACCATATACGGTACCGCAATCAGCACTGCCAGCCAAGGATTGGGCTGGTCACCGGCGAACTTCGCCAGCCCCCAACAGAATAATGCTCCGCAAGCTAGGTTTACCGGCCACATTTCGCCATCGAACATTCCGCTGAAACGGTTCAGCAGCATGTAGGCGGGATCGTTTTGCGCAAGTACATCCGACCAGTCCGCATCACGGACCATGTCGTACATCAAAATATAGGGCTTCCAGTCACCGCCTACTTCGTAGCGAAGCCCGATGAACATTACTAATAATACCATGGCAACCAGAAACAACGGCGGCAGCGCCGTCGCGTTTTTTCTCAAATTGCCGATGCTCCCTACGGCAAAAATCGAAAATATAAGCCAGTAGGGAAACAAGGAACCTCCATCCGCAAACCTTGCGGTGGCCCTGCGAATACCGTCAGGTCGGAGGGGTGGCAAGCTTGACAGCCCGGCGCCTTGCCGTGCTTAAGCCGCCCATGACCAGACCGACCATCGTCATTTCCGTGAATGCCGCATGGAACCTCGTCAATTTCCGCCGGTCGCTGCTGCGGGGCCTCGTCGCGGGCGGATACCGCGTGGTGGCGGTCGCACCGCCTGACGGCCGCGAAACCGAACTTGCAGCGCTTGGCGTGGAGTTCGAGCCGATCGCGATGAATGGCCGTGGCATGTCGCCAGCCGAGGACGCACGGTTGCTGCTATCCTATCTGCGCATCCTGCGGCGTGTCCGACCCCAAGCCTATCTCGGATTCACGATCAAGCCGAACATCTATGGCGGCCTTGCCTGTCGTCTGCTGAACATTCCGCGGATCGCCAATATTGCCGGACTAGGTACCACGTTCCTGCACCACGGGATGCTCAACCGCCTGGTACGTCGTCTATATTCGGCCGGCTTGCGGGGGGCGGACTGCGTCTTCTTCCAGAACCCAGACGACCGGCAACGGTTTCTGTCGGAACGGATCGTCGATCCGGGGTGCGTCCGGCTGCTGCCGGGGTCGGGAGTGGACCTGACGGGCTTCGTCCCGGCCGAACGGACGGCCGACGGCCGGACGGTGTTCCTGTTGGTGACCCGACTGCTCTGGGCAAAGGGGGTCACCGAATTCGTCGCCGCCGCGCAGGAACTGCGTCGGGCCCATGGCACGTCGGTGGTGTGCCAGATCCTCGGTATCCGCGACCATTCCGTCGGCGGGGTCGACGCCGAAACGCTGGAACGCTGGCGCGCCGAGGGCCAGGTTGAACTACTGGATTCCGTAAGCGACGTCCGCCCAATCCTAACCACTGCCGATTGCGTTGTTCTACCAAGCTACTATCCCGAAGGTACGCCGCGATCGCTGCTTGAGGCCGCTGCGATGGGCAAGGCGATCGTGACAACTGACATGCCCGGGTGCCGGGACGTCGTGGAAGACGGCGTCAACGGCTATATCTGCCAACCACGCGACACCGCCTCGCTCGTCCAAGCGATGGCACGCTACCTGACCTTGAGTGTGGAGGAACGCCGCGTGATGGGGCAACAAAGCAGGACCAAAGCAGAGCGCGACTTCGACGAAAAGATCGTTATCGCCGCCTATCTCGAAAGATTGTCGCACGCCATCCATCCGAACTGACCCTGCTACTGCGCATTACTATGTCCCAGAGAGGCTGCGATTGCGAAGGGGTTGCGGTCGTTAGCTCGACTGACTAGGGCGACGCGGTCGGGAACTGACGTTTCGAACGTCTGCGGAGGGCGAATGCGTATTTTGGTTACCGGCGGGGCCGGCTTTATCGGCTCCAACCTCGTACAACGCCTATTGAACGCCAGCGATCACCATGTCGTCAACATCGACAAGCTGACCTATGCTGCCGATCCGGCAGTTGCTGAGATCGATCATCCCCGATATCATTTTATTCAGGCAGATATCTGCGATCTGGAAACAGTCCGCAATATTCTGTCCGACCACGATATCGATGCCATCATGCATCTTGCGGCGGAATCGCATGTCGATCGATCGATCGACGGTCCGGGCGACTTCCTGCAGACCAACGTCGTTGGCACCTTTACGCTATTGCAGGCAGCACTGTCGCATTGGCGGCAATTGCCCGCCGATCGGGCGAGCCGGTTCCGGTTCCACCACATTTCAACCGATGAGGTATATGGCGATCTGGACGTCGACGATCCGGCGTTCACTGAAACTACGCCCTATCACCCCAGCAGCCCCTATTCTGCCTCCAAGGCCGCATCGGACCATTTCGTGCGCGCATGGCAGCGCACCTATGGCCTGCCGGCGCTGGTCACAAACTGTTCGAATAATTATGGTCCGCGGCAATTCCCGGAAAAGCTCATTCCGCTGATCATCCTGAACGCGATCTCCGGAAAGTCACTGCCGGTCTATGGCGATGGCGGCCAGATTCGCGACTGGCTACATGTCGTCGACCATGCCGATGCGCTGATCACCGTACTAGAAACCGGCGTTCCGGGTGAGACGTACAATGTCGGCGGGCGCAGCGAGCGCCAGAACATCGACGTCGTCCATAGCCTGTGCAGCATCCTTGAGGAAGAACATCCCAACAAGCCGACGGGTGTGGCGCATTATACTGACCTGATCGTGCATGTGACCGATCGCCCGGGGCATGACCGCCGTTACGCGATCGACGATCGCAAGCTCGCCGCCGAGTTGCATTGGGCTCCGGCCCGCACCTTCGAACAAGGGCTGCGCGAAACGGTTCGCTGGTATCTCGACAATCTCGACTGGTGCCAGCGGGTCAAGGATGGCGGTTATGACGGCCAGCGTCTTGGTACGTTTGCTGCCGGAGCCGCACGATGAAGGGTATCGTCCTGGCCGGTGGGACCGGTAGCCGTCTCCACCCCATCACGCTTGCACAATCGAAGCAGTTGCTACCGATCTACGACAAGCCGATGATCTATTATCCCTTGTCCGTGCTGATGCTGGCGGGGATCCGCGAAATCCTCGTCATCACCACGCCAGAGGATGCGCCTGCTTTTCAGCGGTTGCTGGGCGACGGATCGCAATATGGGCTGTCACTCAGCTTCGCGACCCAGGACAAGCCGAACGGCATCGCCGAAGCGTTCCTGATCGCTGAACCGTTCCTGGCGGGCGAACCGGTCGCTCTGGTGCTGGGGGACAACATGTTTTTCGGCCAGGGCTTCACGCCAAAGCTGGTCAGTGCCGCTGCACGGCCAAAGGGCGCCACGGTCTTCGCCTATGAAGTACATGATCCCGAACGTTTCGGCGTCGTCGCGTTCGATCAGGACATGCGGGCGCGGTCGATCGAGGAAAAGCCCGCCGCACCGCAATCCAACTGGGCAGTCACCGGCCTGTACTTTTACGACGGCGACGTCGTTGACGTCGCGCGGTCAATCAAGCCGTCCGCACGGGGTGAATTGGAAATCACCACGGTCAATCAGGTTTATCTGGAACGTGGCGACCTCTACGTCGAAATTCTCGGCCGCGGCTTTGCCTGGCTGGACACTGGTACCCATGACAGCCTGATAGAAGCGTCGCATTTCGTGCAAACGGTGGAAAAGCGGCAGGGATTCAAGATTGCCTGTCTCGAGGAAATCGCCTTCCGTACCGGATGGCTGGACCGCGATGCGGTGCGCCGGTCGGGTGAAGCGCTGGGCAAGACCGGCTACGGACAGTATCTGCTGCGGCTGATCGAGGATCGGCGCTAACGCGTCGATACGGATGACGTCGTGTTAAAAGCCGTTTTTGTAACGAGTGGCGCACGCGTCTATTCCGTCGCGGTGTCGATGATCGCGCTGGTCTTGACCGCGCGGTGGCTGGGTCCGGAAGGACGCGGTGCCGCGGTGGTCCTGGTGACGTGGGCCAATCTGTTCGCATCGGTCGGCTATCTCAGCCTTGGTCAAGCCTGCCTGCATCGTGCCAGCGTCGATCGCGACCTGACCTGGCTGGGCGAAGCGGTCGGCGCATTGCTGGTCATGACGTTGGTGGCGACCGGCTTGGGCTGGGTCGTCGTCGCATTGCTATGGTTGCTCGACGGCGAGGCGATCTTCGGCACGGGCGATATGACGCTTGCCCTGCTGGCGTTCGCCGGTCTCCCCTTCCTGATCTGGGAACAGTATAACAGCGCGCTGCTGACCATGGTCGGGCGGCTGAAGGTCTACAACATCAATCAGCTGGTGGGCCGTTCGGTTACCCTGATCCTGCTAGCGGCCACCATCCTCGCTTTTGGTTGGGGTGTTCACGGTTTTCTGGTTGCGACCCTCGTCGGGCAGGCGATCGTCGCCATGGCGGGAATGGGTATTCTTCTGCGGCGGGCGGGCAATGTCCGCACCTCGCTTCCTGCGATCGGGCGGCTCGTTTCTAACGGAGCGAAGCTGCATCTCAACGCGATTGGGGTCCTGCTGTTCAGCAGTGCCGATATCCTGATGATCCAGTATTTCCGCGGCGCGGCCGAAGCGGGTATCTTTCAATTTGCGAGCCAGATTTTCATGGCGCTGCTGATCGTACCGCAAGCCGCGCTCCTGGTGTTGAACGGTCGCCTGACTGCGCTCGAACCGCCCGCTTTCTGGCGGGAACACAAGCGGATGATCGGGATCATTATGGGCTTGATGGCGGTGGCCGCCATCGTCCTGGCGTTGCTGGCGAACTGGATCGTCCCGTTGGTCGCAACACCCGCCTTTGCCCAGTCCGGCCGTATCCTGCAGATATTCTGCCTGGGGTCGATCGCCGCCACGCTGAACACGATGATGGGACTGCAGTGGATCGTGCAGGGCCGGTTTCTGGCGTCTTCCTTCCTGACCTTGGCAACCGGGGTCGGGAACTGCCTGCTGAACCTGTTCCTCATTCCCCGGTTCGGCGCGATCGGCGCCGCCTGGGCGACGGTCATCGGAATCTACATGATCCCTTTCACGACCAATCTGATATTGATGCATCGGACGAACCGCCGATGGAGCGAGGCGCAATGAACCCAGTCTCTTCCTCGGCTACGCCGCGGGTCACTATCGTCATGCCGTCGTATAACCACGCACGTTATATCGAACAGGCGATCCGATCGGTGCTCAGCCAAGACTATCCCGATATCGAGCTGATCGTCATCGACGATTGTTCGACCGACGGCAGCCAGCGAACCATCGCCGCGCTTCAGCGCGAACTCGGCTTCCGCTACGTTCAACATGAACAGAATTGCGGGCTTAATCCGACCCTCATGGAAGGCTATCGGACGGGCACCGGCAAATACACCACGATGCTGGCGTCGGATGATGCGCTGTTGCCGGGCAAATTGCGCAAGCAGGTCGCCTATCTCGAGCAGACCGGCAAGGACGGCGTCTATGCGAACGGCCTTAAACTATGGGACGATGGCAGGACCGAGGCTATTGATCTCGAACCTGTCGCCCGCCGCTTCCGCGACGGCACGATGCGCGACTATGCCTATGTCAACGACGTTCAGGCGCCGTTGTTTCAGTCCGGACTGTTCCTGCGTACCGCGATCCTCGACCTTTTTTCCTATCGTACCCGGTACAAGTCCGACGACTGGATCATTCTGATCCGCCTGCTCGAAGATTATGACGTCGGTTTCATCAACGAACCGATGTTCCTCTACCGGCAACATGGCAGCAACTCCTTCCGCCGTTACTGGGACATGTTTCCTGCGCGGATCGATATCGCTGCGACGGCGATCCCCGATGATTTCCGGGCAGAATCGCTGTCGAACATCATGTATTCGCAGGCCCAGTATCTTCTGGTCGATGGTCGCTACCTGATGGGTGGCAAGATGCTGCTTGCCGCGTTCGCCCTGAAACCGCGATTGTCGATGATCTCGCAAACCACCGGCGCAGCGCTTCGTCGCGTCTTCCGTTCAAAGAAAAAGGCGAACTAGCGTTGGCTACGAAGCTGTGCATTGCAGGCAAGAACCAGATTGCCGTCGACGTCCTCGAAGCGGCGGTCGCGCTTCCCGACGTCACGCTCCTGTGCCTGCCGACCGCCGTCGACAAGGGGTATGAAGGCTGGCAACCCTCGCTGTTCGCCGCTGCGCAGCGGTTGAACGTGCCCGTGATATCGCTCGATGACCTATATACGCAGACCGACCTCGTCTTCCTGTCGGTCGAATATGATCGCATCATCCGGCCCGATCGGTTCCATCCCACAGCGCGCCTGTTCAATCTGCACTTTTCGCTGCTGCCGAAATATCGAGGTTGCAACACCGCGATCTGGCCGATCCTGAACGGCGAAACGGAACATGGCGTGACGCTGCACGTCATTGATCCCGGGGTGGACACCGGCGACATCATTGCGCAACGCTCTTTCCCGATGGGCGAAAAAACGGCACGCGATCTGTATTTCACCTGCATGTCGCTGGGATACGAACTGTCCCGCGACTATCTGCCCCGGCTGCTGACCGGAGACTATAGCGCGACCGCGCAGGATCCTGACGGCGGATCGACCTATAAGCGGCGCGATCTGGATTTTTCGAAGAAGTTCATCGATTTCGACCAGACGACCGTCGAGGTTCTTCGCCACGTCCGCGCGTTCACCTTCCCGGAATATCAGTTGCCCGTCGTCGACGGCATATCGATCGTCGGTGCCCGTGCGGTATCGCCGGACGATGCTCCCGACGGTGCGGACGATATCATCCGGCGGCAAACCGCGGACGGAATGGTCGAATTGAAGGTGACGGCAAATCCGCCGCCACCGATCGCGCTCCAGCAAAGCGGTTATTGAGATGGCCCCCGCCATGGAACAATCGCCGCCGCTCGTCAGTGTGGCCGTGATCGTCTACAATCAGGAAGAATATATCGAGGCCTGTCTCGATTCCATTCTGGCCCAGACCTATCGACCGATCGAGATCGTCGTCGCCGACGATGGGTCGACCGACCGGACGCGGGAAATCGTTCGCCGGTACATCGACGTTCATCCGGGCATGATCGTGCCGGTATTCGCCGCGCGCAATGCGGGCGTGACCGCCAATTCCACCGCCGCCCATCGCGGTTGTACGGGTAAATACATCGCGTGGCTGGGCGGGGACGACATCATGGCGCCCGAGAAGATCGCGCGGCAGGTCGCGGTCATGGAAAGCGACGACGATATCGCGCTATGCTATCACGACCTGGACGTGTTCGATTCCGAAACCGGCCAGATCTTGCGACGGTTTTCCAAACTCAACCGGCCGCGCGAGGGCCATATCGGCACGGCTATCCGTTACGGGACGTTCAACGGCGGCAGCGCAACCATGGTGCGCCGCGATCAAGCCCCGGACGGCTTTGATCCGCGCATTCCGGTAGCATCGGACTGGCTGTACTGGGTACAATGCCTGCGCGCCGGTGGGCGGATTGTTTATATCGACGCGATCCTTGGTCGCTATCGTCGGCACGCTCGCAACGTGACGAGCGAGAACGCTGCCACCCGGCGCCTGTTGCTCGATCATCTGCTGACCTGTGCCATCATCTTGGTCGCCATGCCCCATCATGCCGGCACAGTCAGCCACGCCGCTGCACGGCTGCTGGTAGGTATCGCCCGCCGCACCAAGGTCGGGCGATACCGGCTGCTGGTTCTGGCGGCCGCAACCCTATCGGCATCGTTGGTGATGTCGGCCATGGGGATGTTCACGAAGAAACGGGAACTGTTCCATGCATGACGGCCGCCCCCTTGTGCACACGCATGCGCTGGTCGAAGCCAACCAGATCGGCGAACGCACACGCATCTGGGCCTTTGTCCACATCCTGCCAGGCGCACGGATCGGGACCGACTGCAACATCTGTGACCATGTGTTCATCGAGAACGACGTTCGCGTCGGCGATCGTGTGACTATCAAGAGCGGCGTACAGTTGTGGGATGGCGTCCGACTGGCCGACGACGTCTTTGTCGGTCCGAACGCAACCTTCACCAACGACCTGATGCCCCGGTCGCGCAATCCAAATTTTATTCCGCTGGAAACCCATGTCGAGGCGGGCGCCAGCATCGGCGCCAACGCCACGATCCTGCCCGGACTGACCATCGGTGCGCGGGCGATGGTGGCGGCGGGGGCGGTCGTGACGCGCGACGTGCCACCCGATATGCTGGTCGCGGGCAATCCCGCACGTATCCTTCGCACACTCGACAAGGATGCAGTCGCCTGAGGAATATGCCACAGGGCCGATACTGTGGCAGGGCTGTCAGCGTACATCATCCGCCATTATCCGTATCGCACAGGAATCTGATCCGTGAACGACAAGCAGTGGTATTCGATCGAGGATTGCACGATCCTCCCGTTGAAGCAGTTCAGCGACGACCGGGGGTCGTTGGTGCCAATAGAGTGCGGCACGGACATGCCGTTCGTTCCGCAGCGCGTGTTCACGACCTTTGCCGTTCCAGGGGGAACGACGCGCGGCGAACATGCCAATCTGGAAACGCACGAATTCATCATCTGCCCGTCGGGTGCGCTGACTGTCTGGATCTATGACGGCACGCTCGAGAAGAGCATCCGCCTCGACCGCCCCGATCAGGGGCTGATCGTGCCGCCGACCGTGTGGATCGAACTGCGCGAATTCGTGGCGGACACCTGCATCGTCGTGCTCGCGTCGCATTCCTACAATGCGAAGGAATATATTCGCGATCTTCCCTCGTTCGAGGCATTTCGTAAGGGGCAGGACCAGTGAAGGTTCCATTTCTCGACATCGCCGCTTCCCATGTCGAACTGCGGAGCGTCCTCGACGCCGCATGGCATCGGGTGGTCGACAGCGCCTATTTCATCACCGGTCCCGAAGTGACCGCGTTCGAAGCAGCCTTCGCGCAATATTGCGGTACCAAACATTGCATCGGGGTGGGCAACGGACTGGACGCACTCAGCATCCAGCTGCGCGCCGCTGGCATCGGTGAAGGCGACGAAGTGATCGTCCCGAGCCATACCTTCATCGCGACCTGGTATGCCGTCAGCCATACCGGAGCGACGCCGGTCCCGGTCGAGATTGATCCGGCAACCTATAATCTTGACCCTGCGCGGATCAAACAGGCCATTACGCCCCGTACAAAGGCAATCATGCCGGTCCATCTTTATGGCCAGCTGGCGCAGATGGACGCGATCATGGACATTGCACGCTGTCACGGCTTGCGGGTGTTCGAGGATGCCGCACAGGCGGTTGGCGCTAGACTGAACGGAACGATCGCCGGACAGTTCGGCGACGGCGCAGGCTACAGCTTCTATCCGGGTAAAAATTTAGGGGCGTTGGGCGATGGCGGCGCCATCGTCACTAACGACGACGAACTGGCAGAACGTGCCCGCGTGATCCGCAACTATGGTTCACAGCAGAAGTATCACCACGAGCTCATCGGGTATAACACGCGCCTCGATGAACTACAGGCAGCGCTGCTGCACGCCAAGCTGCCTTTCATCGACGCATGGAATGCGCGACGGCAGCAAGTGGCCATGATCTATTTCAATCGCCTTTCCGATCTTGATATTGTGCTGCCGACGGTGCCGGCGGGGCATGCACCGGTATGGCATCTGTTTGTCATCCGCCATCCGCGCCGCGACTGGTTGCGGGAACAATTGCTGGGAGAAGGCGTCGAGACCATCATCCATTATCCGATCGCCCCCCTCCAGCAACCCGCCTATGCCGATAGGCTCGCCCACAGCGCCCCGATCGCCGAACAGGTTGCCGGCGAAGTGCTTAGCCTGCCGATCGGTCCGCATATCAGCGATGCGCAAATCGACCACGTGGTCACGTCACTACGAAAAATCTTGTCCTAACCTATCGATGTATCGAAACCTGCTACGGGCGACCCTTGTATTCATATTATAATAACTTCTATATCTACGTTAGTACGAGGATGCTTCTAGCATCCTCACTCCTGACGTATTTTGTTGCTACAAAACCACAGAAAGTCGGCCACAAACCCCTTTCCGAGGCCGGCTTTCTTTGTTTATGGGGCAGACATTCTCTGCCTGATCCTTCGCCACCTGCTTCACTTGGTCCTCGGCCATCGCAGACACGAGCACGTTGCCTTGCACGCTGAAATTTCGGCAGAGAGCGTCGCGAAGCGGCGGTCGATCGCCATCGTTACCAATTCCACCTGGCCGGTGGCGTTGCGGCGGATCAACTGGACGCGGTCGATCGCGTGACGGACTGACGTCCAAATTGCAAGCCGCTGTTGATAAGACGCGAGAATCTATCGAAGGTGTGGGGGGTGGAGCGTAGCTGAAGGTCGGCGTGCGGATGCTGTCCAAGGTCCCCCGCTGCCGCGCCGGGACTATGAGCGGCGGGTAAGGGCCTTCATCGTGTTGAGCGCGATCTGGCGGCCGACGGCATAGAGTCCGGCGTCGGGTGCGGTCGCGCGGACGAAGCTGCATTCGCCCACGACATAGAGCATAGGGTACGGAGCGGCTGGCGCTGACGCCGCGTGCCACCATTTCTCCGCTAGCGAGGTTGTGGGCAACGATCCGCCAGCGACCCTCGTTCATCGCCACGACCTTCAGCGTCCATTCCGCCTTGCTGAGCAGTGCGCGCGTCTCTATCGCTTGTACATTGGTCATGTTGGCACCCAATGCGCAGGATCGCGGCCCGGCCGATCAGCTGCACGCCGGCCGTCGGCGAGGCTGGGTTCCATGTCGAAATTGACGCCTTCATCCGACGATGCCGCCATGCGCGCGCCGCTGTCATGGGCGCACGTGTTGCTGCGCCGTTCGGCGTCGAGCCGGTCCGGCTCGCGTTCGACCGACAGCGTCGAGGCATACTCGCGGCCTGTTTCGACCTCGGCGGTCAGTTCGCGGTTCCACAGCAGCGTAATCCGCGGACGCTCGGAGCGGGCATAGGCGACGACAAAGCGATCGATCGTCGAGCGGTCGGGATCGGTGGCGGACGGCGGGGCGTCCATCGTCATCCGCTAACCGGGATGCATCGCGCCGGGAACGCCCGCCATGGATTGCTGCCCCTCCCGCCACTGGGCGGCGCGGATGGCAGCTGCCGCAATCAGCAGCATGCGCATCACTGGTCGCTGCACAGTTCGATCAGGTAATGGGCGATATTGGTCGTCGCCATCTAGAGCGGATCCCATTTAGTCTGGGTCATAGCCGCAGGAGCTGAAGTAGCTGGCGCATTCCTGCGGCTGGAACAGATCGACTAGTCTGCCGATGAGCGACCACAGGCCGGACACGGTGCGCTCGCCGGCCTTGAGGAGCTTGGCCTTGAGGCGGGAGAAGACCTTCTCGATCGGGTTGAAGTCGGGGCTGTAGGGTGGAAGGAACATGAGCCGGGCACCGGCTGCCTCGATCAGATCGCGGACGCTGGCACACTTGTGGCTGGACAGGTTGTCGATGATGACCACGTCGCCGC
>JAAIGE0100207733.1_pt1 | contig 28089 bp, 20 predicted proteins | sample 6487951 | NCBI WGS metagenome assembly JAAIGE01 (sample SAMN13974128, study PRJNA590717) | phyllosphere metagenome | biome: tomato field; feature: multiple bacterial spot infested tomato fields; material: tomato leaves; isolation source: leaves from tomato fields | host: Solanum lycopersicum ...
GAGGACCAGTTGGCATTGTTCGACGAGATCGCAGATGCGTACATCGCCGATCACCCTGAGGTTGAGAGCATCACCTTCGATCCGCTCGACTTCGACAGCTACACCACGACGCTTACGACGCAGCTCGCCGGTGGCAACCCGCCTGACATGGCGTGGCTGCTCGAGAATGCGGCTCCCGACTTCGTGTCCTCCGGCGCACTCGTCTCCCTGGATGACGTTCTCTCCTCGACCGAGGGCTACGAGCTGGACGATTTGTCCGAGTCGGCCACCGAACTCTGGCGAACGGCGGACGGCGATCTCGCTGCCTACCCGTTCTCGACGTCCCCGTTCGTGGTGTTCGCAAACGACGATCTCCTCGCTGAGGCGGGGCAGCCGACCGCGGCGGAGCTGCAGGCGGCCGGAGACTGGAACTGGGAGACCATTTCGGACATCGGGTCGAAGGTGAGTGAAGCCACCGGCAAGGCGGGATTCGTCATCCGAGACTTCGAATACACCCAGTGGGACTACCTGTCGACCGTGTGGAACGGCTGGGGCGCAGCGCCCTGGTCCGAGGACGGACAGACCTGCACCATGGACTCCGCCGAGATGGTCGATGCTTTCACCTTCCTGCACGACGCAGCATTCGAGAAGCAGTCCATGCCCGGGCCGGGAACGACGGCCGACTTCTTCGCCGGTGATGCTGCCTTCACCGTCACACAGATCTCTCGCGCATCGCTGCTGCCTGAATCGGGTATCGACGCGTGGGAGTTGCTCCCCCTGCCCGAGGGGCCGAACGGGGAGTACTCCGTGATCGGGCAGGCCGGAGTCGGTGCCCTCGGGCAGGGGGATCACCCCGAGCAGGCCGCCGCATTCATCGCCTGGTTCACGAATCCGGAGAACTCGGCGAAACTCGCAACCTACTTTCCCCCGGCACGTGAATCGCAGCTGACGCCCGAGACGCTGAGCGCGGCCAACCCGATCCTCACCGAGGCGCAGCTTGCCGACGTCGTGATCCCCGCCATCGCGGACGGAGAGGTCCGCCCGTCTCACACCGGCGCTGCGGAGATCCAGCAAGAGGTGCGCTCCGGTCTGGATGGTCTCTGGGTCGAGGATGCGGACATCGCCGGAACCCTGAACGGCGTCTGCGACGCCATCGGCACCTTGCTCGAGCAATGAGCGGGGTACTCGACGAGGCTCCTGTGATCCTGGCCTCCGGCGCGCGACGCGCCGGAGGCGGGCACGGAGGTACACGGCGGCGACGTCGCCGGCTGTCCCAGGGAGACGCCCTCATCGGCTACGTCTTCGTGGCGCCGCAGGTCCTCGGCATCCTCCTGTTCGTCATTCTTCCGCTGGTGCTGATCGTCTACTACAACTTCCACGAGTGGAATGTGCTGGCGAACTCCTTCCGGTTCGTGGGTACCGAGAACGTCGAACGACTGTTCTCGGATCCGAAGGTGGGGCCGGTCCTGGGCGCCACCGCGATCTTCAGCGTCGGGCTGGTCATCGGGAACCTCGGGCTCGCGCTCCTGCTCGCCGTGCTTCTCAACCGCAAGGTGCGCGGGATCACCTTCTTCCGGACGCTGTTCTTCTCGCCGGTCGTGGTGTCCCTCGTCGCGTGGACGATCGTCTGGGGCTTCCTTCTGCAGGATGACGGTGGCATCAACGGTCTCCTCGCCACGATCGGGATCGACGGTCCGAACTGGCTGCGAGAGGGACCGACCGCGATGATCAGCGTGGTCGTCGTCCAGGTCTTCAAGAACGTCGGCCTGAACATGATCCTCTTCCTCTCTGCGCTGCAGGGGGTCCCCCGGGAGGTCGTTGAAGCGGCCTCCATTGACGGAGCCGGCAGGGGAGCGACCTTCGGGAGGATCACTCTTCCTCTGATCTCGCCGACGATTCTGCTCACAACGATCATCACGATCGTCGGATCCCTGCAGGTGTTCGCTCAGATCGCCGTCCTGACTCAGGGTGGACCAGGGATCTCGACGACCGTCCTGGTCTACTACCTCTTCCAGCAGGCTTTCGAGTTCCACCGGTTCGGGTACGGCTCCACCCTGGCGCTCGTGCTCTTCGTCATCGTCCTTCTGCTGACCATCGTGCAGTGGCAGCTCCGCAAGAGGTGGGTCTTCTATGAAAACTGAACGCCGACCTGTACGTCGGGTCCTCTTCTACGTCGGAATGTCGCTGCTGGCCATTCCGTTCATCTTCCCGACATGGTGGATGATCACCTCTTCTTTCAAGCCGATCGGTGAGATCTTCGCGTTTCCGCCGACGCTCTGGCCGCAGAACCCGACAGTCCAGCCGTACATCGACGCGCTGACCGAGCAGCCGTTCCTGCTGCAGTACTGGAACAGCATGTACATCGCGGTCGTGGTGACCGTCGCGACCATGCTCTTCTCCGCGATGGCGGGATATGCGTTCGCCAGGATCAAATTCCCGGGCGTGAACTTCCTGTTCGTCATCGTCCTGATCGGTCTGCTGGTGCCCTCCGAGGTCACGATCGTCCCGCTGTTCCAGCTCTTCAACCAGGTGGGCTTGGTCAATACTCACTGGCCGCTGCTCCTCGTCTCAACGTTCGGTGCGCCCAGCGTCCTGGCGACGTTCATCATGCGGCAGTACTTCGTGACGCTCCCCGTGGAACTCGAAGAGGCAGCACGTCTCGACGGTCTTCACAGAGCCGCGATCTGGTGGCGCATCGCGATGCCGCTCGCGAAGGCATCCCTGGGTGCTGTGGCGATCTTCACGTTCCTCCACACGTGGAATCTCTACCTCGAGCCGACCGTCTACCTGCAGAGCCCGGAGCTGTTCACCCTGCCCCAGGCGCTCACGCGATACACCGACGCCTATGGCGGACAGATGTGGAACGTTCAGCTCGCCGCTGCAACGATGACTGCGGTCCCTGTACTGATCGTTTTCATCTTTGCGCAGCGTCAGTTCGTCGAGGGCCTCGCTCAAACGGGTCTGAAGGGCTGACGGATCGTGGCCCGCGGCGTTCGCTCCGAGAGCGAGCGTCGCGGGGGCCAAGACGCGTCAGCTCTCAGCGCACGACTTCGAACACGGCTGCAATGCCGAGCCCACCGCCTACCGAGGCAGCCGCGACTCCGGTCGTCCCCGAGGGGGCACCGGAGCGGATGAGTCGGGTGAACAGGCGCACGACGGAGACGGCACCGCTCGCGCCCCACGGGTGTCCCAAGGCCAGCGCTCCGCCGTCGGCGCACACGCGGGGGTCGTCGTCAGCGATGCCGAGGCGGGAGAGCACGGCGATGCTTTGCGATGCGAAGGCCTCAACGACCTCGAAAGCGTCGACGTCCTCTAGGCCGATACCGGCTCGGTCGATTGCGGCAGCGATAGCGGGTGCTGCGCCGATGCCCGGCAGGGCCGGGTCGCATCCGATCACGGCGGCGCCACGAAGCGCGAGGCCTGGGGCGGTCCCCCCGGCCGACACCACGACCGCGGCCGCGCCATCACCGATCCGAGTGGATGTGCCTGCGGTCACGGTCCCTCCAGCGAATAGCGGAGGTAGCCGCGCGAGCAGTTGTTCGTCCGTCCTCGGTATCGTGTCTCGCGCCACCCCCGAGACGCTCACCAGTTCCGAATCGAAGAGTCCCTTCGACCGGGATGCGCGGGCGCGCGAATAGCTTCGTTGCGCATATGCGTCCTGGCGTGCGCGGGTCAGCCCATCCCGGGTCGCGAGGTCCTCTGCGGCGCGCAGCATGTCCGGGTCCGCGAACCCCGTGGGGGCGAACGGCGCTCGCGCATACGGGATGCCTTTGAGACTGCGAACGGGGGCGGTTGAGGCGCTCTCGACTCCGCCTGCGACGCGCGTCGCGCTGTCCACGCGAACGGAGTTGGCGGCATCCAGAATCGCAGCCAGTCCACTGCCGCACTGACGATCCACTGCGCCACCCGGCACGTCCGTGCCCAGTCCGGCGGCGAGAGCGGACAATCTCCCCGCGTTTCCTCCCGGGCCGGTGCAGTTGCCCATGATGACATCGGCCACGGCGGGCATCCCCGCGTCTGTGACGGCCGCCGCGACCACTGCGCCACCGAGTTGAGCGATGTCGACGCCGGAGAGCCCGCGCCCGCGAACCGTCAGCGCCGTGCGGCGGGCCGCCACGATGACGGGGTCACCGGTCATGGTCGTTCAGGGCGAGACGGAGGACGGCCTCACGAGCCGGTTTGCCGCTCGGGGTTCGCGGTATCTCGCCGTAGTGCCAGCGTCGCGGACGCTGAGCCGGTGCAAGTCGACGTCGAGCCTCTGTCGGCACGTCGGGATCCTGCCCGGGTTCAACCTCCACGAATGCTGCGACGATCGCCCCGATGCGGGGATGCGGAACGCCGAATACGACCGCGTCCCGTACTCCTCCGATGGCGCGCAATTCGGTTTCGACGTCGGTTGGCACGACGGTCGCCGAAGCGGTGAGGATTGCGCCGTCGCTGCGCCCGGTGACGCGTAGTAGACCCTGCTGGATTTCACCGTCATCGCCGACGGTCGCCCATTCTCCATCGCGTCGCATAGGTCCGTCGGCTCCGAGGTACCCGGATGCGATGAACCCGGATCGGACCCACACCTCCCCGTTCCGTACCTCGATATCGACGGTGGGGAACGGGGACAGGCCGTCTCCGGTGTCCACTGCGATGAAGGACAGTTCAGCGGCTCCGTAATAGTGGACGACGCGAATGCCGAGCGCTTCTGCGCGAGTTCGCAGCATCGGATCCAACGTTGAGCCACCGACGAGAGCAGCGCGCAGACTCGGGGGTGCGCCGTCGTCGAGCACGGACCGAAGGTGGTGAGGAGTTCCGTGGAAGAGCTCGCCCTGTGCTCTCAGGCCCAAAGCGGCCTTAGGGCCCCCCGCTGCGGCATGAGCCAAAGAGAACAGGGTCATCGACGAGGCGGGGGGCGCAGGAAGGATGATGCGGTCCGACGGCTCGGCACCGAGAAGCTCGGCAACGCTATCGAACGAGGCTTCCCAAGAGGTCGCGGTCCGCAACACCACTCGAGCCGATCCGCTGGTCCCAGAAGTCAGGGTCGCCCAGGCAACATCGTTCGGGACATCCTCGGTGACGAGCTTGTCGATGGCCAGCCGCTGCGCCGAGTCCCACCGCGGATCCGCGACGAGGACCGCGTCGGCGTTCGCGCGGATCTCTTCGATTCGATCTCGGAGGTGCGGTGTGTCGCCGTCGACGACGACGATCACTTCGAGCTCCAAGATGAGGTGGACTCAGAGTGGTGCTTTGTGGGCGCCCCAACGCGCCAGCGCCACATGACGTCGTGTAAGGGCGTCATGCCACCGTCAGATGCTGTCATCCAGATGCGCGCGTCAAGCACCGACGAAGTGTCTCATGTCCCGGCCTGGTGAGAAGGCCTTCAGGCGCGCGGGTAGGCTCCCTCGCGCGTTTTGATGTCGAGGCTGAGGGGGCACGTCAGGCGGAGTTCGTCGAGTGGAAGCCGGCCTGCCGGATGGCTTCACCGAGGAGGATGAAGCCGGCGACGGCGAGGGTGAGGGCCGCGGCGGGGGCGTACAGCAGGTGCGGCGCGCTTGCGAAGTACGGCTCGGCCTGCGACAGCTGCAAACCCCAGGACAAGGCGGGCGCCTGCAGCCCGATGCCGAGGTAGGTGAGCGTCGCTTCACTCGCGATGACGGCACCCACTTGCAGGGTCGCGAGCACGATGACGGGGCCAACCGTATTGGGAGCCACATGCGTGAGCATGATTCTCCAGTCTCGGAGTCCGAGCGATCGAGCGGCGGTGATGAAGCTTCGTGAGCGCACCGAAATGGTGGATGTCCGCATAACTCGCATCGCTGTCGGCCAAGAAAATGCGATGAGGACAGCCGAGACGAGCCAGACATTGCGTGTCGGGACCGAGTTCAGAACGAGGACGGCACCGAGCAGCAGCGGAACAGAGACGACCACCTCAGAAACTCGGGAGAGAACAGTGTCGATCCATCCGCCGTAGTAGCCCGCGAGCAAGCCGAGGGTGATGGCGATCAGCAGGGTGCCAACTGTGACAGTGATGCCGACGATGATCGAGTTCGCCGCGCCATAGATGACACTGGCGTAGAGGTCGCAACCCTGGATCGTGAAACCGAATGGGTGCCCCGAAGACACATCTGGCACGCCGCGGGAATCTGCCAGGTCACACGCGCGTGGATCGCCGTGGCCGAACGCGCCCGCTACGAGCGAGGGCCACACCGTGATGACCAGGAAGAAGCCAACAAGCACCGCTCCCATCCAGAACTCGGGATTGCGGCGAAGTCGTCCCCAAACGGCGTTTCGCCGCCGCGGGATCGCCAGCGATGCAGTCGTGGTCGCGGTGGATACCTCAAGCATTGCTCGTCTCCTTGCCGATACGGGGGTCGAGTGCGCGGTGGAGGAGGTCGACTAGGAGATTCGCGATGAGCACGACGAAGACGCCGGCGGTCACGATCCCGACGACAACCGACCCCTGTTGTGTGTTGATGGCGGTGAACAGCGCACGGCCGATGCCAGGAAGGTTGAAGATGCCCTCGACAAGCACCGCTCCCCCCAGAAGCGCGCCGAGATCCAGCCCGAGATACGTGACGACGGGCATGATGGCGTTGCGCAGCACGTGTCGAGTGTTCAACTGCCACGGGGTTATCCCGCGCGAGCGAGCGGTGCGCACGTAATCAGCTGTGATCGTCTGGAGCATGCTCGTACGCGTCAGCCGCGCGATCGGGCCGATCCCCAATGCGGCGATGCAAGCAGCGGGGAGGATGAAGGCGATCGGCCACCCTGCGGCGGCACCGGCAACGGGGAACCAAGCGAGCTGAAGTCCGAACACCTGCTGAGCAAAGAACGCGAGGACGAAGGTCGGAACGGCGAGGAGGAGGATCGTTGTCGACGTCGCGAACCGGTCGAACATTCCACCCGGCTTCAGGGCCGCGGTGGCGCCGAGACCGATGCCGATGACGAGCTCGATGATCCACGCTGTGAGAGCCAGCTGAGCGGTGATAGGCCAGGCGTTGGCCAGGATGTTGCCGACGCTCTCACCTGAGATGGTCACCCCGAAGTCGCCGCGAAAGAGGTTGGCGAGGTAATGACCGTACTGCACGAGGACGGGCTCGTTGAGGTGGTAGCGCTCTTCGAGATTTCTGCGAACAGTGTCGGTCAGCTGTGCGTCGCCGGCAAGGGTTCCGAGCGGATCGCCCGGGAGGGCGAACACGGCGAGGAAGACGAGCAGTGACGTGCCGAAGAAGACGATGACGGCCTGGATCAGGCGATTGAGCACGGGGTGCACGATGTGTCCTGTCTGTCGGGGTGGAGCTGCCCGGACCTGTGTTCCGGGCAGCTCCTGGGCTCATTCCGAAATCGAGACCGATCCGAACTCGCCCTTGTTGAAGGAGTCCGGCACCCACGACGACGCCCGCTCCGAGACGACGTAGGTGCTGGGGTAGGTCCAGAGGAGTATCGACGCGGTGTCGCGGATGAGCAGATCCTTCGCCTCGGCGTACAGGTCCATCTGGTCTTCCGTGCTGCTGGCGGCGGCAGCGTCATCGAGCAGCGCATCGAAGTCTGGGTTGGAATAGAACGAACCGTTGACGCTTCCGGCTGAGGAGTAGGACGGGCCGAGAGTGTCCAGCGGGGAGGGGTAGTTGCCCGGCGCTCCCAGAGCCACGGGTGACTCGATCTCCTTACCGAGGATTCCGGACCAGGTGTTTTCCGACGCAACCTGAGCTACGGTGACCTCGGTGTCAAACGCCTCCGCCCACTGATTTGCGATCGCCTCGGCCCAGATCTCCCGGCCCGTCCCCGTCACTGACGTGACCGTAAGTGGGCCATCGATGCCGCCTGCGGCATCCCACAGCTCTTTGGCCGCCGTGGGATCGAACGCGCAGCTCTCCCCGCAGGCGTCGTCACGGTAGCCGATGCTGACGGGGATGTCGTAGTCCGTCGCGACGTGAGCCTGCCCATCAAGCAGCGAAGAGATGATGGACTCGCGGTCGATCGCCATCGAGAGCGCCTTGCGGATGTTCGGGTCGTCGTAGCCCGGCAAGTAGGTCGGCAGGCTGAGGTAGTTCCGCCAGTCATCGACCGCGGATCGGCGCACCAGCTCCGGGTACGCGGCTTCCGCCTCCGGAATGTCAGCCGAGTTCAACGTCACGATGTCGACGGCACCCGCTTGGTAGTCGGTGTAGGCGACGTCGTTTCCGGTATAGACCCGGAAGGTCACCCCGCCGTTGACCGGAGCCTCGCCTTGGAAATCTTCATACCTTTGCGTGACGATCTCGTCTCCACCTGTCCACGGTTCGGCCATCTCGTAGGGGCCATTGCCGATAGGCTTCGTCGCGAACGATTCGGGGTCGTCGAGGGCGGCCTGGGGGAGAGGTGAGTAGTACTGCCGACCCAACAGGTAGGGGAACTGGCTATTCGGCTTCTTTAACGTCACGGTCAGATGTAGATCGTCATCCACCGAGATGCCGCTCATGGTTTCTGCGGTAGGTGCGCCTTCTGCGGGGGCAACCTCGTCGTATCCCTCGATGTTGGAGAATTGGTCTGCCTGGACCCACGCGTTGTCAGGATCGACGGCAGCATTCCACGCGCGCGCGAAGGCGGCGGCATCGACCGGCTCGCCGTTGTGGAAGGTCCATCCCGGGGCGATCTCGATCTTCCAGACTCGCTGATCATCGGTCTCGATGGAGGACGCCACAAGGTTGCGGGTCTCTCCCGTCTCAGGGTCGTAATCGACGAGGCCGTCGAACAGCGCCCCAACGACGGTGTTTGCGAACAGCCCCGAGCTGTTGCCGGGGATCAGACTCGTCGGCTTCTGGATGCCGACGGTGAGGACAGCGCCGGCATCCGCCGTCGAGGGTGAGGAGGCAGCCGGAGTCGTGCAGGCGGCGAGTGTGGCTGCGCCCGCAGCTATCACGGCGAGGGTGGCCAACCGTCGTGTTCGGGTTGTGGTGCGGGTCATGACGTCTCTCTTTCTGATGCGAAATCGGGTGTTGAGTGGTGATTCAGCTGCCGCTCGCGGTCGTCAGAAGTGACCGGCCGGGAATCGAGTTCAGAAGCTGCTCGGTGTACTCGTGGGCGGGGCGGGCGAAGACGTCGGCGGTTGTTCCGCGTTCGACGACGGCGCCCTGAGCCATGACGATGACGACGTGAGCGATCTGCTCCACGACTCCGAGGTCATGAGAGATGAAGAGGTAAGCAACTCCGAGCTCCCTCTGAATACGCGTGAGAAGATCCAGGACGTTTGCCTGGACGAGCACATCAAGGGCGGATACTGGCTCATCGCAGATGATCACATCGGGCTCGGGCGCCAGGGCTCGGGCGATAGCGACACGTTGCCGCTGACCACCGGACAATTCGCTCGGCGCGCGATCGAGCACGGTCGACGGAAGGCCTACGAGCTCCACAAGTTCGCGCGCGCGCTTCCGACGCGCAGATCTGTCGCCCACTCGGAACGCGCGCAGAGGCTCGGTGATGCTGTGTTCGACGGTCATCATGGGGTCGAGCGAGGCATAAGGGTCTTGAAAGATCGGCTGCACGCGGCGCCGGAACTCGGTGAGGCCGTGGCGGCGGGCGGTCGTGATGTCCTTTCCGTCGAAGGTGACCCGACCGGAGCTCGGGTCGATCAGCCGCAAGGCGATGCTTGCGGCGGTGCTCTTGCCGGACCCCGACTCGCCCACGATCGCGAGGGTCTGACCGCGTCGAATCTCGCAAGACAGGTCGGTGACGGCATGCACGGCCTCCGTGCGGAGGCGACCGTACCCTTTCGCTCCGTAGATCTTGGATATCCCGTCCAGGGACAAGACAACCGGGGCGGTCGCGTCGGGGATGGGAGCGGCTGCGCCCGCGCGATTCGCCGGCGCGGCGGCTACCAGGGCTCTCGTGTACTCCTTCTGCGGCTGTAGCAGGACCTCACGAGAGGGGCCCTGCTCGACGACGCGTCCGCGGCTCATGACGATCACTCGGTCAGCGCGTTCAGCTGCGAGCCCCAAGTCGTGAGTCACCAGGATCACAGCTGTCCTGTTCTCGCGGATGAGCGACTGAAGGTTGTCGAGGATGACCTTCTGCACGGTGACGTCGAGCGCCGACGTCGGCTCGTCTGCGACGAGGATCCGCGGGGAGGTGATCATGCCCATCGCGATGAGGGCTCGCTGCCGCATCCCCCCGGACATCTCGTGGGGGTACTGCCGGAAACGTTGTTCCGCGTTGGCCAGGCCGGCTGCCTGCAGGGCAGTCACCGCGTTGGTGCGTGCGGCCGCGCGGGGAAGCTTCCGCACCGCGTTCGCGACCTCCATCACCTGATTGCCGACCCGGTGAACGGGGTCGAGGTTCGACATGGGGTCCTGCGGGACGTAGGAGAGGATGCCGCGGCGTAGTCGTCGCATTGTCGGCTCGGAAGCACCGACAACTTCTTCTCCGTCAACTCGAATCGAGCCGATAGCGGAGGCCCCCGCGGGGAGCAGGCCAAGGACGGCGCTCGCGGTCGTGGACTTCCCGGACCCAGATTCACCGACGATCGCAAGCGTCTCGCCCTCGTGGAGGTCGAAGGAAAGGTCGGTGACGACCTCGGCCGTGCCGTAACGGATCGACAGCGATGCGACGCGCAGCAGAGGTGGAGTGTGACTCATGCGTGACCCCTCGAGTCAAAGGGGGCGTTGGGCGCGGGCTCAAGCTATCGCCATCTCCGACTGAACGGAAGGGGGAATGACAACTTTTTCGACGTCGGTTACGGACCGGAAGGGCACTCGTAATAGGAGCGGCGAGCGCACCGCATGTTTTTGAACAGGAACATAAACATTTGGCGCTGAACATTTGGCGCTCGATACTGAACGGCACATCATCCGTTTGGGGCTTGGGCGCTCAGAACTCGGTGATTGCCGGTGTTCCTCGATCCGACGAGGGGACTCATTCCATGTGTCAGGTGTTCGATCCGCGGTGCGGCAGAGCGGCAGAACGCTCACGGCTCATCGGTCCTGCGGCGGGAGGTGGCCGCGCATGAAGCGCTTCCGCAGCGCGGAGCTTCCGCGCACTGTTCCTCAGACCGTCCTTCGCGCCCTGCTGGAGTCCTCCACCGCAACCCTCGGTCACCTGACCGATTTCGGTTTCCTCCGCGGCCTCAGCCCCGTCGGCCCCGTCGGCCGATTCGCGGGCCCGGCCTTAACCATCCGGATACCGCATGTGGATTCCGCCGCGGTCCATCACGCGCTCTCACTGGTGCAGCCCGGCGATGTCATCGTCATCGACCAGTCTGGAGACGACCAGCGATCCAGCTTCGGGGGAACGCTCGCTGCCATCGCGGCGGACGCGGGTGCGGTAGCGGCTGTGTCAAATGGACGGACGAACGACGTAGAGGAGATCCGCGCGCTCGCCTTTCCCGTCTTCTCGAAAGGGCCGACGCCGATGACGACGCGCATACTCGGGCTCGAGGGGCAGATCAACGTCCCCGTCGCGATCGGCGGGGCTGCGGTTCTTCCGGGCGATATCGTCTTCGGCGACTCTGACGGAGTCTGCATCATCCCTCGATGTGATGCGGAAGCCATCAGCGATGAGATGGCGCGGCTCGATGCGGACCCCGCGATCAAGTCGCTCCGCGAGACCGTCGCCGCCGGAACGCCGCTGGCGCATGTGACTGGAGCAGCCGCTTCCTTCTCGGAGGTTGATAGATGAGTAAGCCACCAATCGACCTGGTGATCGGATGCGTTCAGATCGAGTCGGGCCTAGAGCCGGAGCTCAACCTACCTCGGTGCCTCGCATTCGCCCGCGAAGCGGAAGCTCGCGGTGTGCAGCTACTGATCTTCCCCGAGTCGACCTCGAGCCGATCCGACGAGCCGGCGGTTCCGCCCGTCGAGGAACGGGTGGACGGTCCGTTCGTAACGCGTCTGCGAAACGAGCTCGCTGACTCGCCCATGACCGTGATCATAGGGATGACCGAGGAACGGGATGACGGACTTCCGTTCAACACACTCGTCGCCTTCCGAGCCGGCAGTATCGTGGCCACCTATCGCAAGCTCCATCTTTACGACGCGGCTGGGATACGCGAGTCGGATTCGATCTCGCCCGGCGACGGTCCGATCCAGGTCTTCGAGGTAGACGGGTTCCACGTCGGGATGATGACGTGTTACGACGTGCGCTTCCCGGAACTGTCCCGGCTGCTCGCCAAGCAGGGTGCGGACGTCCTCGCCGTACCGACGTCATGGGTCAGTGGCCCTCTGAAAGAGGAGCACTGGAAGACTCTCAGCGCCGCGCGGGCGATCGAGAATTCGTTGTATCTAGCCGGCGCCGGCCAGACCGGCGGCACACGCATCGGACGCTCTCACATCATTGCGCCGGACGGAGTAGCAGAAGTAGCCGCCGGATATGGCGAGACGCTGCTGGTAGCTCGGCTCACAAAGAGGCGGCTCGAAGGCGTCCGTTCGCGCTTCCCGATGCTGGACCAGGCCGCGCCGCTCGCCAGCGGCTCGCACAAGGACGCCGCGGCCTACCGCGTGGAAGGTGGCCGGCTGGTAGTCGAGCGCCAGAACGGCGAGGCCACCGGCCTGCAGGACGCGGCGCAGTTCGTGGGCTACCAGGGCGATGCGTCCCAGCCGTCGTCGGTGCTGCTGCGCCACAACGGCCTGCACCTGGACATCCAGATCGACCGCATCGACATCGTGCGCGGCGGCGCGGCGGTGCAGTACGGGCCGAACAACGTGGGCGGGGTGATCAACCTGGTCAGCAAGGAGATCCCGAGCGCGTGGAGCACCACGCTGGCGCACAAGGTCACTGCCGGCGGCCAGGGCCGGTTCCTGCAGGACAGTGCGCTCAGCAGCGGCGGATATCTCACCGATAACTTCGGGATGCAGGTCGATGCCAATCGCACCTATGGCGAGTACTGGCGCGCGCATAGCGACACCGACATCAGCAATCTGCGCGTCCGTGCCGAATGGTGGCTGGACGACACCAAGCTGCTCAAGGCCAGCGTGCAGCGTTATCTGGTCGACATGGACCTGGCCGGTGCCCTCAGTCCGGACGATTACCGGCGCGACCCGCGCCAGTCCACCCGCCCGCTGGACAGCTTCAACGGCCGCACCACACGTGCGTCGCTGAGCTACGAACAGCTGCTGGGCGATTGGGGTCCGATGCAGGAGGTGCGCCTGGATTGGAGCAACTTCAGTGCACGCAGCAGTCGCAATTTCATTGTCGGCATGCGCCAGGCCTCCACCGAAACGTGGCGCTCGGACCTGCCGCCGCAACTGCGCCAGACCGCACCGCGCGATTTCCGCGTGGTCGGCAGCGAGCCACGGCTGAGCTGGAGCATGGGCGATGCCGGTGGCGTGCGTCAGCAGTGGACAGCCGGGGTGCGTGCAGTGCGCGAGGACATCGATTTTCTGGTGGGCAATCTGCGTCTGCGCGACGGGCTGTTCACCACCGTGCGCGATTGGCGGTTCGAAGACCGCGCGTTGGCCGCATACCTCAGCAACGCCATCACCCTGCCGGGCGAGCGCGTGACGATTACGCCGGGCCTGCGCTACGAACGCCTGGATTCGCGCTATTTCAATCGCGCCACCGGCGTCAGCACGCTCAACCAGACGCGCGATGTCCTGCCGGGGCTGACGTTGGGCTTCCAGGCAAACGAGCAATGGTTTTTCTACGCCGACGGGCAGCGTTCGATGCGTGCGCCGCAGGTCACCCAGATCATCTTCGGCAACAACCTGGATGCCGAACTGGCATGGAATTACGAGGCGGGCGCGCGCTATCAGCCCAACGAGCGGACACGTGTCCAGCTGGGCGGCTACCTCATCGATTTCGATCAGCAGATTCAGCTCGACAACACCACGCGCGTGTTCCGCAATCTCGGCAAGACCCGCCATCAAGGTGGCGAGCTGGAACTGCAATGGAGCCCGGAGCAACTGCGTGCGCTCACCCTCAACGCCAGTTATGCCTATCTGGATGCCAGCCAGGAATCGGGTGCATTCCGCGGCTTGCGCGTGCCTTACACCTCGCGCAACCAGATCACGCTGGGCGGCACTTACGCGCTTGGTCACACCACTGTCGCGCTTTCCGGCTATTACTTCAGCAAGGCCTTCAGCGACGCTGCCAACACCGTGCAGGAGAATGCCATCGCTTCGGTGGGTCAGTTGCCGGCCTACATGGTGTGGAACACGCAAGTGAGCCATACCTTGTTCGAACGCGATGGACAGAAGTTCAGCGCATCGTTGGCGATCAACAACCTGTTCGACCGGCAATACTGGTTCCGTGGCGTGGACACCAGCCCCTGGGGGCGTCAGGCCGCGCCTGCGCGCACCGTCACTGCCGGACTGGAGTACACGTTTTGAACCTGCATCACCTGGCAAGCGCTGCACACGACCGACGCACACAGGCGTAGGTTGCGCGCGAAGCGACGGCGGTCGTACTGACAGCCGCCAAGACAACACGGCGTGCATGAGGCACGCATCATTGCCGCAGCACGCGGCATGCGATCGACGTATCGCAGGCCACCCAACGCCGCCATGGCGCCAGGCAGCCCGTTCAGTACCGGTTTCCCCCACCGTCCTGTCGAACGAGAGCTGCCATGACTGCGACATCCGCTGCACCGTTGGTGATCCTCACCCATGTCTGCCATCCGGCCATCACCGAAGGTTTCCTGCCCGCCGCGCGCGCGCTGGGCCTGCCCGTATGGTTGCTGACCGACCACCGGCTCGATCACCTGGCCTATTTCCGCGAGCATCCCGCCCATGCACCGCAGCGGGTGATCGAATGCGATGTGTTCAATCCGCTCGGCGTCCTCGACGTACTGCACGATGCAGACATCACCCCGCGCGCGGTGTTCAGCAATAGCGACCATCTGCAGACCAGCACCGCGCTGGTGGCCGCAGCGCTTGGCCTGCCGGGCAAGGACTGGCAGGTGTGCTACGCCGCCAAGAACAAGGCTGCGATGCGCCAACGCTTGCGTGCGCGTGGACTGCCCTGCCCGTGGTTTTGCACGCTGGCGCCGGGCGCGGCGTTGCCGGCCCAGATTCCATGGCCTGTGGTGGCCAAGCCCCGCGAGGGCGTGGCGAGCCTGGATGTGCGCTGCTGCACCGATGCAGCGCAATTGCAGGCGTACCTGGACGATGGATGGCAGCGCCATCCGCAGCGCACCGTGCTGTTGGAAAGCATGCTGGAAGGTGCGCTGTTTACGCTGGAAACGCTGGGCGATGGCAAGCACCTGCAAGCCATCGGCGGCTTCAAGGTGCGATTGTCGCCGCCGCCGCATTTCGTCGAATGCGAAGCGCAGTGGGATGCCAACGCGGACACGCCGGTGATCGCGCAGGCGCTGCAACAGCTGCGCGCGTTCGGTGTCGGCTTCGGGCTGTGCCATAGCGAATTCATCCTCACCGCCGATGGCCCGGTGCTGGTGGAAATCAATTACCGCAGCATCGGCGATCGGCGCGAATTCCTGCTCGACGAGATGTTTTCCAAGCAATGGTTCAACGCGGCGCTGGCACCGCATCTGGGCCTGCCGTTGCCACAGCTCCGCAGTGCCCATGCGCATGCTTTGCTGCGCTACTACGTGGCCGAACACGACGGCGAATTGGTCGCCGCCAGCGAAGACCGCCGCCAGCGCGATGCGCACAGCGACGTGCAGTACCGGCGGATGCGCGCACCGGGCGAGCGCATCCGCCTGAGCCATTCCAACAAGGATTACCTGGGCGTGCTGAGTGCGTTGGCACGCGATGCGCAGACACTGCAACACGCAGTGGTGCAGGCCGAAGCGGGCCTGCAGTGGCGCATCGACGGCGCGGAACTGCGCGCATGAGCAGCATGGCCGACCAACGCTACATCGCCACCCGCATCATCGATGCCTGCCTGCGCGAAGACCTGCGTGGGATTGCGACCCGCGGCAGTGCGGCGGTGCCGGATGCGCAGGTGCTGGCGCAGTGGACCGACCCCAGCCCGGTGCATGGATGGTGGCGCATCGCTCACCTGCCCGGCGGCACGATGTGGCTGCCGATCCATCGTCAAGGCGTGCTGCAGGACATCGGTGCCTGCGGCGACAGCTGGATTGTGCGCAGCGACGACAGCGTGCATGTCGAACGTGGCGCGCACGCCTGGCTGCACCGCCTGAGCGCAGAACTCGACAGCGAAACGCAACAGCTGCATCGCGCCTACGCCGACGAAGCCGACTGCGCCGCCGCGCACCGCGGGCTGGCGCGGCAGGCCTACCACGCGCAGGCACCGGCGTTGCGCACTGCGCTGCATCACCGCGATGCCGCCGAGCGTGCCTACCGCTGCGACCAACTGGCCAGCTACCGCGACCATCCGTTCTATCCCACCGCGCGCGCCAAGGCCGGGCTGGATGCGGCCGAGCTGCGCCACTACGCGCCGGAATTCGCGCCGACCTTCGCGCTGCGTTGGCTGGCGGTTCCGCAGGCGTTGGCGCAATGCACCAGCGCCCCGCCGGCCGAGCTGTGGCCGGATTTCGCCAGCCTGGGCCTGCCGCCCGAGTTGGCCGCCACGCATCTGCCCTGGCCGGTGCATCCGCTGGTGTGGGAGCGCCTGGAGCAGGAGGGCTTCGCACTGCCCGAGGACGTGCTGCGAGCGCCCAACGCCTGGCTGGACGTGCGCCCGACGCTGTCGGTGCGCACGCTGGTGCCGCTGCGGCATCCACACCTGCATCTCAAATTGCCCATTCCGATGCGCACGCTGGGCGCCCTCAACCTGCGTTTGATCAAGCCGTCCACGCTGTATGACGGGCACTGGATGGAGCGCGCGTTGCGGCGCATCGATGCGCTGGATCCTGCAGTGCAAGGCCGCTGCGTGTTCGTCGACGAGTCGCACGGCGGGCATGTCGGGCAGACGCGGCATCTGGCCTATCTGGTGCGGCGTTACCCAGCGCTTGACGATGCCACGCTGGTCCCGGTGGCTGCGCTATGCGCGCCCATGCCCGATGGCCGCCCGATGGCGATCCATCTTGCCGAGCGTTTTGCGCATGGCGACGTGCTGCATTGGTGGCGCGACTACACCGAACTGCTGCTTGCCGTACATCTGCGCCTGTGGCTGCGTTATGGCATTGCACTGGAAGCCAATCAGCAAAACAGCGTGCTGGTGTATGCCGATGGCCAAGCCACGCGCCTGTTGATGAAGGACAACGACGCTGCGCGGATTGCGCTGCCCCAGTTGCGCGCGGCGCTGCCGGAGCCGGATGCAATGGGCCCGCTGCAGGATGCGCGTATTGCGGTGGACGATCCGCAGGCGTTGACGCAGATGTTCTGCACGATCGTGCTCCAGCTGGATCTGCAGGCGGTGCTGGAAGGCCTGGCCGAATGGCAACCCGCATTGCGCGCACCGTTATACGCGCAGCTGCAGGACCAGTTCGCTGCGACGCTGGCGCAACTGGACGCCGATGGCATCGATACCGGCCCTGCGCGCCGGCTGTTGGCTGCGCCACGGCTGCCGGTGAAATACCTGCTCAGCGCCGGCAGCCTGCTCAGCAAGCACGTCACCGGCGCCACCGACATCAACAAGTTCTACGGCGACAGCGCGCCCAATCCATTCGGCGATGCGTTCGCCGATACGCGACAACCGCCGCGCAGGCAAGCGGGCGTGCCGCGATGAGGCGCATCCTGGGTCCGGTGCTGGCTGCGCATTATCTGGCGGCATTCACGGCGTTGGGCATGCCGCTGTTTCTGCCGCAGGTGTTGGCCGAACTCGCACCATCGGCCGCGGTGGGCTGGAGCGGCGTGCTGTATGTCTTGCCCACGCTCTGCACTGCACTGACGGCAAGCAGCTGGGGGCGTTGGGCGGACCGCCATGGACGCAAACGTTCGCTGCTGCGCGCACAACTGGGCCTGGCGCTGGGCTTTGCGATTGCCGGCTTCGCGCCGTCGCTGACCTGGCTGGTGATCGGCCTGGTCGTGCAAGGCACCTGCGGCGGCTCGCTGGCGGCGGCCAATGCGTATCTGGCCAGCCAGCCGCAGGCCGGCCCGTTGGCGCGTGCATTGGACTGGACACAGTATTCGGCCCGCCTTGCCATGGTGAGCGCACCGGCACTGCTGGGCATGGCACTGGCGCTGGGTCCTGCGCAATCGCTGTATCGCGCACTGGCGTTGCTGCCATTGATGGCGTTTGCGTTGACGTGGCGACTGCCGGCCGATCGGCCTGCTGCGCGAGAACACACTGCCGGCAAGGCTGCCACGTCTTCCAGGCACGCAGCTCCATCGCCTGCATCGCCGCGCCCCCATGCCGCGCCGTTGTGGCCAGCTCTGCTGCTCGCACAGTTCTTGTTCTGCTTTGCGATGGTGGTGACATTCCCGTATTTCATCCCGTATGCGCTTGCGCGCGGCGCCGGCCACGATGCGCTTGCCGGTTTGCTCTACAGCCTGCCGCATCTGGTCTATCTGGTGGTGCTGCCCTGGTGGCGACGCGGCGATAGCGAGGCGTGGCTGGTGCCGGGCCTGGCGTTGTTTGCGGTGGCCTGCGTGTGGCAGGCGCTGTTGCACGATGCCGTCACATTGGCGGCAGCGCGGCTGTTGTTTGGCTTCGGCATGTTGTTCGGGCTGCGTGGGCTCAACCGCAGCCTGGCGCACATTGCCAGCGGGCATGGCGCCGGGCGCCTGTTCGGTCGCTTCGATGCCTGTGGCAAATGGGCCGGCGTGTTCGCCGGTGCCGCTGCCGGCGCATTGGCACAGGCGTCCGGCCCCGCTACCCCTTTCCTGGCTGCGGCACTGGCCGCGACCGTTGCTGCGCTCACCGTTCTGGTGCGCTTTCCTTCGAGGAGAACTGCCGATGTCGCCGCACACGATGCATGACCCCTGGTACGACAGCATGGCCGACGCGCAGGCCTGCAGCTGCTGGTTGAACTGCTATCTGCGCGAATTCGCGATTCCGCAGCGTGCGGTGCAGTTCGACTATCGCGGGCTGGATCGACCCGGCCCGCGCGTGGCCGAACAACGCTGGCTGCGCATCGATCTGGGCGAGGTCGGTACGCTGTGCGTGCGCATCGCCTATGCCGATCGCCTGGGCCGCTGCCGGTTCGCCTCTGCGCCGTTTCTCAAGAGCGCCGGCAAGCCGTGGCATAGCCTGGATGCGCAGGCGCTGGCACGCTGCCTGTTGCAGGCCCTGGGCAGCGCGCGGGACATCAACCCGGAGCTGTTGGCGCAAAGCGCCAATAGCGTGGCCGTCACCGCTGCGTTATTGCGCCAGGCCCAGGTCGCCGCCGCCACCGGCGAGGCGATGATCGACGCCGAACAATCGATGCTGTGGGGGCATGCATTGCACCCGACGCCCAAGAGCCGCGAAGGCGTGGATCTGGATCAGGTGCTGGCCTGCGCACCGGAAGCGCGCGCGTCGTTCCAGCTGTTCTGGTTCCGCATCGACCCGCGCCTGCTGCGCATCCAGGGACGCGACGTGCGCGCGACATTAAAGCAGCTCAGCGGCAGCGACGATCTCTATCCCTGCCACCCCTGGGAAGCGCAGCGGCTGCTCGACGCCCCCTTGCTGCGCAGCTTGCAGGCACGCGGCCTGATTACGCCGGTCGGCCCATTAGGCGATGCACTGCGGCCCACCTCGTCGGTCCGCACGCTGTACCACCCGGAACTTGCGTATTTCCTCAAGTGCTCGGTGCATGTGCGGCTCACCAACTGCGTGCGCAAGAACGCATGGTACGAACTGGAGAGCGCGGTTGCGCTCACCGAGCTATTGGCACCGAGCTGGCGTGCCCTGGCCACACAGGTGCCGGGCTTCGATGTGATGCTGGAGCCAGCGGCGACTTCGCTGGACGTGGCGTCGGTCGATCCCGCATTGCATGCCGCCGACCCGTTGGCGGCGCGCACCTTGTCGGAGAGCTTCGGCATTCTGTACCGGCAAAACATTCCCGCCGCGCAACGTGCACGCTGGCAACCGCAGGTGGCTGCGGCCTTGTTCACCTGCGATGCGCAGGGCAATAGCGTGTGCGCCGCGCGCCTGCGGGCGCTCGGCAGCGCGCAGATGGACCACCGAACCGCAACGCTGCTGTGGTTCCGCACCTATGCCGGGCTGCTGCTGGACGGAGTGTGGAGCGCACTGTTCCAGCACGGCATCGCGCTGGAACCGCATCTGCAAAACACCGTGATCGGCTTTGCCGACGGCTGGCCGACGCGGGTGTGGGTCCGCGACCTGGAAGGCACCAAGCTGCTCGCCCATCACTGGCCGGCCGCGCGCCTGCGCGGCGTCGGCGAACGCGCACGCCAATCGCTGTACTACACCCCAGAACAGGGCTGGAACCGGGTGGCGTATTGCGCGCTGGTCAACAATCTGGCCGAGGCGATCTTTCATCTGGGCGAAGGCGATGCCGCACTCGAAGCGCGGCTATGGCAATGCGTGGGCGAGATCGCGCTGCGCTGGCAACAACGCCATGGCGCGCAAGCGGCGCTGCAGGGTCTGGTCGACGGCGCGCCGCTGCCGGGCAAGAACAATCTGGGTACCCGTCTATGGCAGCGTGCCGACCGCCAATCCGACTACACCGCGCTGCCCAACCCCATCCCCCGCATCACGGCGCAGCGGCAGGTGGCGGCGTGAGTCTGCACATCGATACCGCCGCACTGCTTGCGGCCTTGCCGCAGGTGCGCGCGCGCTGCGAAGGCCCGATCTGCGCGTATGTCTACGATCTGGCGGCATTGGACGCACACGCGGCCTGGATGCGTGCACAGCTGCCGGCGCAGTGCGAGCTGTTCTATGCGGCCAAAGCCAATGCAGAACCGCCGATTCTGCAAACGCTGGCAGCGCACGTGGATGGCTTCGAAGCCGCATCCGGCGGCGAACTCGCCTGGCTGCATGCGCAGCAACCGCAGGCACCGTTGTTGTTCGGTGGCCCGGGCAAACTCGATACCGAACTCGCGCAGGCAGCCGCCCTGCCCGACTGCACCGTGCATGTGGAAAGCCTGAGCGAACTCGAACGCCTGGCGGCAATTGCAGCGCACGCCGGCCGCTGCGTGCCCGTGTTCCTGCGCATGAATATCGCCGTACCCGGCGCGCAGAGCACGCGCTTGATGATGGGCGGGCAACCCTCGCCGTTCGGCCTGGATCCAAGCGATCTGGATGCAGCAATCCGGCGAGTGCAGGCCAATCCATCGCTGCGCCTGGAAGGCTTCCATTTCCATCTGATGTCGCATCAACGCAGCGCCGCTGCGCAGCTGCATCTGGTGGCCGCCTACCTGCGCACCGTGCAGCAATGGCGACAGACCTATGCGCTTGGTCCACTGCGGGTAAACGCCGGTGGCGGCTTCGGTGTGGACTACCGGGCACCGGACGCGTCGTTTGACTGGGCCGGCTTCTGCGCCGGGCTACCAGCCCTGCTGGGCGAACATGGCACCGACCTGCGCCTGCGCCTGGAACCGGGGCGCTATGTCAGCGCCAGCTGCGGTTGGTACTTGATGGAAGTGCTCGATCTCAAACGCAGCCACGGCGCCTGGTTTGCGGTTGCGCGCGGTGGTACCCATCACTTCCGCACGCCGGCCGCGCAGGCGCACGATCATCCATTCCGCGTATTGCGCGGCACCCGCACCCCCGTGATCAGCGACACGCCGGTCACCCTGGTCGGCCAGTTATGCACGCCCAAGGATGTGCTGGCACGCGACCAGCATGTCGCCGCACTCGCACCCGGCGATTGCCTGGCCTTCCCGCTGGCCGGTGCCTATGCGTGGAATATTTCGCACCAGCAGTTCCTGATGCACCCGCCGCCGCAGATGGTGTTTCTAACGGAGGGGCATTGACTTACCGATTGCGGACGAACAACCCTCAGGCGTGCGTCAGCAGGCTCACAGGCAGATATGCTGTTGCCGCAATTTCCTGAGGTGACTCGAAGTAGCTGTACAGAAATTTCGTAGACGTTAGCCAAACGGATCGTTGCCCAGTGGCAATTCTCCTAGGGATGGTCTGAATGGCCCGCTAGACCTCTCAAATTCCGGCTTCTTGCATGTCAATGACGAGCAACATGTCGGGTTTGGTGCGATTTCCGCAACTTTCTAGCGGTTTTAGCTGCCCCCAGGCAGCATTACCCCGGACCGGCAGCAATTGCCAGCGCACCATCCATCAGTTGGCCTCTGGCTCCGCTCTTGCCTGCGCCCTCAGACCCCGGCCAAGGATGAGATCGCGGCATGATTGAGTTCGACCCGCATCAGCGTATAGATCTGACCAGCCCTCGGACCGGTTCTATTTCCTCGGTGATCGCCTGATCACTCCCCGAGGGTCGCGAGCTGCTCCCGGAAGATTTGGCATGGCTGTCGCTCACCGCCTGCCAAGCGCAGGAATGGCGCCGGATGCTGGAAGCTGCACGCTCGGAACCGTTGCTCAACCGCACCGCGCTTGAACTCGGCACTGACCTTCCTAGGCTTTGACACGGACAACTCATCATGGCCTGAGTCGACCTTCTTGTCAGTGTCCGTGAAAACGGGGTAGAACTCCCACTGCAATCCTGGAAGGCTAAGCTATGGCCCGTAGCCGCTTGCATGGGGTCACGACAAGAATGCACGAAACCGTATGTCAATGACCAACGAATGGAGAACGATTTCAGATGAAGAATTGGCTGATCGGCTTAGTAGTCACCATGGCATGGACTAGCCCCTGCGCTGCTCAAATCGCCCCTGAGTTACTCGGGGGCGCGGATCCGAACAAGCCGATGTTCAGCGAATCCTTCTACAAAGGGATTGAGGGCAATTGGGTGCTGGTACGCGAACCCGTCAACACCGGTTACCACTGCTCGGTTAATTTCATCACGCCAAATTCCACCTTGTCGTTTCGCGGTCCCGCCGACGCTGGGATGGCGAAAAAGGGTCATGGCACTCTTTGGTTCATCAGCGAGGCAATCCCCCCGGTGACAAAGCCCGAGATTGCTCCGATCACGTTGTCATCCACCAACCACCCTACGCAGAATGTTCAGGCCGCCCATGTGAGCATGCCTGGCCAGAGCAGTGGGGCGTTGTTGCTGACCATCGACGTGCAGAAATCGGTACAGGAAAAGCCGGACAGTAATGAGCTCGCCATCCAGCTTCAGGGGAAAGAGGTGTTCCGGTCAAAAGTTGTCCAGTTGCAGCTGGCGTATCGCCAGCTTTCGGCTTGCATGAGCGCGGCTCGAAAATAGACCATCACTTCAGCCGTTTGGCACGTTCAAGATGTCGGTGCAGGCGCGACCCATCCCACTTGTGTCGCCACTTGACTCAACGAAGATATTCACATCGGCAACCCTCAGCATCCCGGCGCTGTCCGGGATTAGCGCATAGCGGACGTTGCAACTTTTATAACCGCCGCCATTGTAAGTCGCGCCGGTCACAAGATTCTGCCACATGACGCGATTGTCAAAGGCCTGCCCATAAGAGAGCGTCCGCGCGATCCCGGCCTGACGGACAGCGGGGTTGCCGTTTGCGGCGACGACCTCTTGCTCAGTCTTACCCAGCCACACCTGGATCAGGAGCGATTCACTGCGCGATAAACGCCTTTTTCCACGGTATTCAGCGGCGGTCTGAGTAAAGTCCATATCGGCCTTCATTGCTGCCAGATTGCCCTGCACCTTCCCCTGGGCTTCGGCTACTTGTTGCTGCGCTTGTGCCAATTTTGCCTTGAGCGCTGTCGATTCTGCTGGCGTCAGCTTGCGGCCGCCATTGATCGCGGGCTTCGGCACGTCAGACCACAGCGTTTCCCAGGTAAAATCGGCAAGCGAACTCATCGACAGTCCGGCGGGGACCAGTTCCAGTCCATTCAAGCCAATGGCTGCCAGTTTCGCTCGCAATGTATCGGACTTAATTACATGATCGACCACCGCAGCTTGTTTGGCATCGCCAATGCTGGCACTGTTGCAGGCTACATTCCATGCCTGTCGCATCGTGTAGCTGGTCGTGCTTTGCCAATCGGTGGGCTGGAGATCGATGATCGCCGGATCCTGTTTCATGGTCTTTGCGCCGCTGGCCACCCGGAATTCTACGGAATCCGGCGTGTCCAATATGCCGGTTGAATCAGCCTTGCGCTTGGGTGCGCCACGGCCGCGCCGAAGCGACTTGGGGCATTTGAACTGAAGTTGATATTCCAACCATAGGGGTTGGTCGACCGCTTCATAGACCATCGTCAAATCAATCTGAATGACACGGCTTGAGTCAGGATTTGCGAGATCAGCATTGATCGGTGTGTGGTCCATAATTGCGTCACTGGCGTAGACGTTGACACGCTTTCCGGCTGCACCTTGCATATCGATCAGAAACTTGCTGGCCCCGACTTGCGTTGCGATGACCATCATGCCCGCACCGATTACGAGTTTTGTGATTTGTCGTGTCATGAGCGCTTCCTTACCCGTTTTACAAACTCGCGTTCTACCGCGCACGTATGTTACTGATATCAAGACGTTCTCAAAATTTGAGTACGCAATTTTGAAGCTTCTGCCGGAACCTGGCGCTTCCAGGTCGATTGTGCTGCAGCGACGTCGGAAATGCTAAGCCTTGTTGCGGAATGCCCTCGTTAGGCTTATAGACCAAACAAGGGACTTCTCTGAGTGCCGGGAAGCCACGAGCGACGCTGGCGTTGCACCTGCGCCGGAGAACTCAACAGATGACGCACGCTGACGGATGCCGTTGGTCGCAGCGCCCACGGCCGCTACGCAGGCGCAGACGACTCGGGGGCTGGGGCATCAGTCGTGAGGACGATTGCGTCAGCTGCAGCGCCTGCCTGTTCAAGCCGACCACAGCGCCAGCGTCACCAGCACGGCCGTTTCGGTCAGTTCCACCAATGCGCCGCAGGTATCGCCGGTCATGCCGCCAAGGCGCTGCAGGCAGGCGCGGCGCCAGAGTGCGAACACCAGTGCGGTGATACCAACGCACAACGCCGCGGTGGCCAGCCCGGCAACGATGCACACCGCGGTGCCGGCGCTCAGCGCCAGCCACAGGCCTGCACGCGGGGCGCCCGACAGCGCGCTGCCCAGCCCGCCGGCGCGCACATACGGCGTACTTAGGAACGCGGCAACCAGCGCGCTGCGCGCCAGTAGCGGCGCCAGCCATAGCGTGGTCGGCGCCTGCGCCAGCAGGCTGGCCAGTGCGGCGCATTTGAGCAGCAACACCAGCACCACTGCGGTGACTGCCATCGGGCCGCTGGCGGGGTCCTTCATGATCGCCAGCGTGCGCGCGCGCTCGCCCATGCCGCCGACCCACGCATCGGTCGTGTCGGCCAGGCCATCCAGATGCAACGCGCCGGTCAGCCATACCCAGGCGCTCAACAGCAGCGCTGCGCCCAGCAACGGCGCCACCTCGCGCAGGCACCAGGCCAACCCGCACACCACCCCACCGAGCAACACGCCCACCAGCGGGTACCAGCACAGCGAGCGCGCCTGCGCGCCTGCGCGCGTGAACACCCGGGCGGGCACCGGGATGCGGGTCAGGAACCCGATCGCCGCCAGCAACCCGTCGATCATTCGGTGTCGTGCGCCAGTGGCAATGCCGTGGATGAGACCGGCGATCTCAAGCCGCCAGCCGCGTCGGTCGGCGGCCAGGCCAGCGAATGCAGCGACGCATGCGGCACTGCCAGTTCGGTCATCCGGCCGAAGCCACTCCCGGCGACCAGGCACTGCAACGCGCGGATGGCGCCGCCGTGGGTGACCACCAGCACGCGCTGTGCCGGGTAGCTGGCGACGATGGCATCGAGCGCGGCCGACAGGCGCGCGCAGAAGTCGGTAAACGGTTCGGCCTGCGGTGGCGGATGGCGCAGCGGGTCGGCCCAGAAGCGGCCCAGCGCTTGCCCTTCGTCGCGATCGATGTCGGCCACGGGCACGCCCTGCCAGCGGCCGAAGTGATATTCGCGCAGGCGCCGGTCCAGCTGCAGCGGAATGGCACGCGCGTGGGCAAGCTCGGTGGCGAACAACGCGCAGCGCTGCAACGTGGACGCCACGACTGCGTCCCACGTGCCATCGGCAGTGGCCGCACGCAATTGCTGCCAGCCCAGTTCGGTGAGCGGGTCGTCGAGCTGGCCGCGATAGCTGCGTTGCCCGGTGTCGCCATGCCGCAACAAGGTGATTTGCGCGCTCATGCGTCCGACACCCCGGCTTCGGCAAACGTCGCCATGCCGTTATGCAAGGCGCAGGCGCTGCGCAGCAGCGGAATCGCCACCGCCGCGCCGCTGGCTTCGCCCAGACGCAGGTCCAGTTGCAGCAAGGGCTCGGCATCCATTGCGCGCAGCAGCGCTGCATGCCCACGCTCCTGCGAGCGATGCCCGAACAACAACCACTCGCGCACGCCGGGATTCAGGCGAGTGGCCACCAGTGCCGCCGCCGTGGTGATGAAGCCATCCACCAGCACCGGGATGCCGGCCTGCGCGGCGGCGATATAGGCGCCGACCAAGGCAGCGATTTCGAATCCGCCCAGCCGGCGCAGACGCTCCAGCGGGCTCGATGCATCGGCATGCAAGGCCAGCGCACGCGTGATCACGGTGGCCTTGTGCGCAATGCCTTCGGCATCCAGGCCGGTGCCTGCGCCGGCCATCGCCTGCGGAAACTGCGACAGCAAGGCGCAGCCCAGCGCCGCGGCGGCGGTGGTGTTGCCGATGCCCATCTCGCCGCCGACAAATAGCTGGGTATCGCAACTCTTGGCCTGCGCGATGCTGTCGGCGCCGGCGGCGAGCGCATCGCGCAATTGGGTGGCCGTCATCGCCGGCTGCTCGCAGATATTGGCGCTGCTAGGCGCAATCCAGGCACGCCGCACCCGCGGTAGGTCGCCGGGGTCGTTGACCACGCCCAGATTCACCACTTCCAGCCGCGCGCCCAACTCGCGCGCCAGTACCGCAATGGCGGCGCCACCGCGTGCGAAATTGCGCACCATCTCGCCGGTCACTGCCTGCGGAAAAGCCGAGACTCCTTCGGCCGCTACGCCATGGTCGGCGGCATACACCGCGATCCAGACCCGCTGCACTCCGGGCCGATCGGTGCGTTGCCAGGCGGCCAGCTGCACTGCCAGGTGTTCCAGCCGGCCCAATGCGCCGGGCGGCTTGGTCAGCTGTTCCTGCCGGGCAAGCGCGGCAGAGCGCATGCGCGCGTCCGGCACTGCGCAGGCACCAAAAATCCAATCGCTACTCACACGCGCTCTCCTTCAACACCATCGGCAATCCTGCCACCACCAACACCACACGCTCGCACTGTAGCGCCAATGCCTGATGCAGCCAGCCAGCCTCGTCCACAAACCGACGCGTGAGTTCGCCCAACGGCACGATGCCCTGCCCCACTTCGTTGCTGACCAGCAGGATCTGCCCCGGCAACTGCGGCAGCGTTGCCAGCAGCGCATCGCGCTCGCGCGCGAACATGCCTGCATCCGGGTGGCCGAGCAGATTGCTCAGCCACAGGGTCAGGCAATCCACCAGCACGCAGCGATCCGGCGCGGCATGCGCCTGCAAGGTCGCCGCCAGCGCGATGGGCTCTTCCACGCACTGCCAATGCGCGGGGCGTTCGCTGCGGTGATGGGCAATGCGCCGATGCATTTCGCCATCGAAGGCTTGCGCTGTGGCCAGGTAAGTCACTGCGCGCCCGGACCCTGCCGCGATGCGCTCGGCCAGCGCGCTCTTGCCCGAACGGGCGCCGCCAAGAATCAGTTGCTGCATGCCGGTTCCCTGCTGATGAGGCGTGTCAGTGCCGCGGTATCCAGATGCGTGTGCACCGCATCGGCCAGACGCTCCAGGCTGGCTTCGCGCAGCGCGGCAAGATCCAGTGGCGCGGCCTGCGCCAGACCGGCCCACGCCAGCAATGCAGCCAGTGCATGGGGTGGTCGAACACCCCATGCACATAGGTGCCGAGCACCTGGCCATCGTCGGAGATGGCGCCATCGGTACGCCCATCGTCCAGCTGCAGCAATGGCCGTGCCAGCGCGGCGCCGCTGCTGAGAGCGCAGTGAATTTCATAGCCGCTGACACTGGCGTCGCCCAGCAGCAGGCGCCCGTGCACGCGATGCAGTTGCTTGTGCGGCTGCAGCGTGGTTTGCAGCGACAGCCACCCAAGACCGGGGCTGCTGCCCGCTGCCCCCTCGATGCCACGCGGGTCGTGGAGATGGGTGCCCAGCATCTGCAGTCCACCGCAGATGCCAAGCAGTTTTCCGCCGTAGCGCAGGTGACGGGCAATGGCGGCGTCCCACCCGTGCGTACGCAGCCACTGCAGATCGTGCCGGGTGGATTTGCTGCCCGGCA
>JAAIGE0100880470.1_pt1 | contig 28053 bp, 23 predicted proteins | sample 6487951 | NCBI WGS metagenome assembly JAAIGE01 (sample SAMN13974128, study PRJNA590717) | phyllosphere metagenome | biome: tomato field; feature: multiple bacterial spot infested tomato fields; material: tomato leaves; isolation source: leaves from tomato fields | host: Solanum lycopersicum ...
GCGTCATCGGCACTTCGAACCCACCATAGGCGGTCATGATCGTCGGCGTCGAACCGTCCTTCTTCATGTCCTTCGAATGAACGATGAAATAGGGAATCTTGGTCCCGTCGGTCGATGTCGCCTCATATTGCTCGACCACCAGACCGCTGGCGTCGAAGCGGGCGGGCATCGCCTTCACCTGTTGCGGGGCCGGATCGGCAGCATCGATCGACCAAAGCGTCGTCGGCGCGAGGAAGCCCGCGACCGAAAGATAGGCTTTGTCGCTCTTGTCGGTCGCCGTCGCGATCGAGATGGTCGCGTTGTCCGGCAGGCGAACCGCCTTGCTGGTCCAGCCATTCGCGCCCGGCGTCAGTATCATTACCCGCCCACGTACATTGTCGTTGATCGACAGGATCACATGATCCTTCGTCGCCGCCACGCCGTCGATCGACTGGCGCGCATTGGGCGCGAACAGGATTTGCGGCTTTAGCGTCTCGCCCCCCTGCAATGCCTTCAGCGGCACGGCGGCGAGCGATCCCGTCGGCACCGTCACGCCGCCGCTGGTCCAGGTTTCGCTGGTCTGGATCAGCACTTGGCCATCCACCATGCCTTGCAAGTTGCTCTTGGCGGGCAGCGGCAGTTTCTTCACGCCGCCGTCCGTGACGAGATAGGTTTCGTTGCCGAAGAAGGTGACGCCGCGATAGAGGAAGGCGGCGCGGTGGCCCGACCCGTCCGACAGGATGATCGGAAAGGTGCCGACCTGATCGCTTGGCTCACCGCGATAGACTTCCTGCGCCGCCGACAGCGGCTCGCCCCGCTTCAGACGCTTGACGACGAAGGGATAGCCCGAGGCGGTCATGCTCCCTTCTCCCCAGTCTCGGGCCAGCAGGATCGTGTCCTTGTCGAGCCAGCCTTCATTCTGTTTCGACTTGGGAATGTCGAACCCGCCCGTCACGAACTGGCCGGTCGACAGATCGAACTCGCGCAGCGACACGGCATCTTCGCCACCGTCCGACAGGTTGACGAGCGCCAGCCGTTCATCGGGATCGAGGATGCTCGCCCCCTTCCAGACCCATTTCCTGCCGTCCGCCTTCGACAGCGCGTCGAGATCGAGCGCCACTGTCCATTTCGGTGTCGCGGTCGCGTAGTCGGCTTCGCTGGTCCACCGCCAGATGCCCTGCGGATGATCGGCGTCGCGCCAGAAATTATAGACGCGCCCATGAATCAGCATCGGCATCGCGATCCTGTCCTTAGCCGACGCGATCGCCAGCGCCTGGGCGTAATAGTCCTTATAGCGCGGATCGGACTGGAACGTCGCGACCGTCGCCTCGTTCTCCGCCTCGACCCACTGCATCGCGCGCGGTCCGGTCCAGTCTTCCAGCCACACGAACGGATCGTCGGCGGGGGCATTCTTGGTCGCGGGCGGCGCGCCTGCGCCGGTCAGAAGGGCAGCGGAAACCAAGCTCAACATCCTCTTCATATCTGTCCCCCACTCATCATCCGCCCCCGGCGATAGCGTCGCCGCAGCACCGCGCCCGCCACCAGCAAAGGTAACGCCGCGACCATCAGCGCGATCCCGATCAGGCTCGGCGACACCCCGAAAACCGCATGAACATCAAAAGCGGACGGCGTCACCAGCAGCAGTAATCCCCCCGTCAGCAGCCACAGCCCCCAACGTTGCGGCCGCACGGCGACCATCCGCATCTCGTGCCGAAACGCCTTGCGACCAGCTTTTGTGGAAAGGTCGGGTGGTTGATGGTGCATGACGGGAAGCTAGGACGCCGCCAAAGCGTTCGCAAGCATATGGAAAGGCAGGGATTGCGTCACCTTCGCGACATTGTTCACTGAATCCGGCCCAATTCCCAAGTAGCGTCCTTCTGCGCCGCGTTGTGCCTCAGCGTCCTTTCGGCTAGCGCTTGCAACAATGCACGTCGCTGACCGACGCCTTGTCCAATTATGGGTTGCCGTGACGCTTGGTGCCGTTTGCGCGACCTTCTTCGGCTCCCTGGTCGTGCTTCTCATGCTCACCATCATCGGTTTTCCGGTCGCTCTTCTACTCCTCCAACTACCCGCCATTTGGCCGTATCTCAGCGGTGCTTTGATTATTTACGCGGGGCTTAGGGTGGCCCGCCCGGGCACTGCGCGATGGCTGTTGCTGTGCATCGCTGCCGTACCGCCAGTGACCGTCGGCTTTATCGTGCCATGGTGGGCGAACAGGGTCACGGAACAGCGCGTATCTGCCCTGATCGCTCAGGATCATGGCGTGCCGCCCATGCTGCCGCGGGGGCTGTCCATCGCTTACACCATTGATCGTGGCTTGGGTTCGCCGGATACATGCTGGGACATATGCCAGCGCCTGCTATTCTCGCGGACGGCCACCAGCTTCGTTCAGTTGCCGCTCGACCAGCTTTCCCGGCGCGACGCCTTGGTCGCCCCCGTTCGCCAATTCTCACTGGGACCGCTCGGCACGAAATGTGACAATAGCCGTTTGCAGCCATCCTACGCGAGCGAACAGGAAGCTGGCGCAGCGCTGCCGCCGCCTCGCTTATGGGACAAGCTACCCCTTCTCGCCCAGGCAGGGCTGTGCCTTCACGACGATCCGGTGCGGCAGGTTCGCGCGGACGTGCTGGTGGTAGAGCAGTGGAACTTCGACTCGAAGTTCCGGCAATTCAGGTTTGAGGGCAAGGGATCGCGCCTTTCCCTACATCCTGTCGCCCCGTTCAAGCGGCGCGAAGTATATCGTCGCACCTCTGAAGGCTGGGCGCGGGTGATGCGGCGAACGAACGTCGAATATGCCACACTCGCATCGCCGCTGTGGCTGGTGCCAGCGTTTTCGTTCGACACTGACTCACCCACTCATTGGGAATGGCGCAATCGACGTGTTGTTGGTGATACGGTGAAGCTCTCCGACCCCACACGCTGGAACGGGCTGATCGCAAATGATTTGTCGATCACGGGTCTAAGGACGCTTGCCGAACGTCATTAGCGGACGGGCAACTCAGCCAGTGGTTGCCGCTAGGGGCTTTAACTTTCCCGTCCTATCGGCTACACCGGCTTCATCCCCGGGGGACCGTCCACAGACGGTTGAGAGGCAGCTGATGTGGCTGCGACCCGTTGAACCTGATCTGGTTGACACCGGCGTAGGGAGGGACGGCTTGTTGGACCAGCAGACCGCACCCGCCCTCCGCCGCATAGCGAGGCGAAGAGAGGCGGCCATCATGGATACGATTTCCGTTCTGACGCTGCGCCTTGCCGAGATTTTCGGGCTGTACATGATCGTCATCGGCGTCGGCGGCCTTGCAGCGCCGGATCGCTGGCGTGCCGTCATCGATGACCTCAACCGCTCGCCCGGCCTCGTCGTGGCGCTGGGCTTCGCCGTCTTCGCAGTCGGGGCGACTTTGGTTCTGGTCCACAGGATCTGGACCGATCCGCTCGCCATCATCGTTAGCCTTATCGGCTATGTCGCGCTGGTCAAAGGCGCGATGCTGCTCGCCGTCCCCGGTCCTCTGATCCGCATCGGCCATTGGTCGACCGGCTTCATCCGCACCTGGGCGATCATTGCGCTTGTCCTCGGCCTCCTCCTCTTCCTCGCGGGCCTGACCGGCCGCGCCACCGTTTCCGTCTGAAAGGTATCCCCATGGCAGATCTTCCCGCCCGCACAGAGATGCGCGTCACCACCGGCCCTATTCGTGGCAGCCGCAAGATTCATGTCGGCCCGCTGAAGGTCGCCATGCGCGAGATCGACCTGGAACCGGGCAGCGGCGAGCCGCCGGTCCGCGTCTATGACACATCCGGCCCCTATACCGACCCGCAAGCCCGCATCGACATCATGGCCGGTCTGCCGACGCTGCGCCGCGACTGGATCGTGGCGCGCGGTGATGTCGAGGAATATGACGCCCGCGCCATCCAACCCGAAGATAACGGCCTCAAAGGCCCGGATCGCAGCGGCGGCGTCCAGCCCTTTCCCAACGTCGTCAAGCGTCCTCTGCGCGCCAGGGCAGGCGGCAATGTCAGCCAGATGCACTATGCCCGCCGCGGCATCATCACGCCGGAAATGGAATATGTCGCCGAGCGCGAGAATCTGGGCCGCGCCCGCCTCGCCGAATATGCGCGCGACGGGCAGGATTGGGGCGCGTCGATCCCCGATTATGTGACGCCGGAATTCGTGCGCGAGGAATTGGCGCGGGGCCGCGCGATCATCCCGAACAACATCAACCACCCCGAATCCGAACCGATGGCGATCGGACGCAACTTCCTGGTCAAGATCAACGCCAATATCGGCAACTCCGCCGTCGCCTCCGACGTCGCCTCCGAAGTCGACAAGCTCGTCTGGTCGATCCGCTGGGGCGCAGACACGGTCATGGATCTGTCGACCGGCCGAAACATCCACGACACACGCGAATGGATCCTGCGCAACTCGCCGGTTCCGATCGGCACTGTTCCCATCTATCAGGCGCTGGAAAAGGTGGGCGGCATCGCCGAAGACCTCACCTGGGACATTTTCCGCGACACGCTCATCGAACAGGCCGAACAGGGCGTCGATTATTTCACCATCCATGCGGGCGTCCGCCTGCCCTACATCCCCATGACGGCCAAGCGCGTCACCGGCATCGTGTCGCGTGGCGGGTCGATCATGGCGAAATGGTGCCTCGCCCATCACAAGGAATCGTTCCTCTACGAGCATTTCGACGAAATCACCGAGATCATGAAGGCGTATGACATCGCCTATTCGCTGGGCGACGGCCTGCGCCCCGGATCGATCGCCGACGCCAATGATGAAGCGCAGTTCGCCGAACTCTACACGCTGGGCGAACTCACCAAGCGGGCCTGGGAACAGGATGTACAGGTGATGATCGAAGGGCCGGGCCATGTACCCATGCACAAGATCAAGCAGAATATGGACAAGCAGCTTGAAGCCTGCGGCGAAGCGCCCTTCTACACATTGGGGCCGCTCACCACCGACATCGCGCCGGGTTACGATCATATCACCAGCGGCATCGGCGCGGCGATGATCGGCTGGTACGGCACGGCGATGCTCTGCTACGTGACGCCCAAGGAGCATCTGGGCCTGCCCGATCGCGACGACGTGAAGGTCGGCGTCGTGACGTACAAACTTGCCGCCCACGCCGCCGACCTCGCCAAGGGTCACCCTGCCGCCAAGGTGCGCGACGATGCGCTCAGCCGCGCGCGCTTCGAGTTCCGCTGGCGCGATCAGTTCAACCTGTCATTAGACCCCGACACGGCGGAAAAATATCACGACCAGACGCTCCCGGCCGAAGGCGCGAAGTCGGCGCATTTCTGCTCGATGTGCGGCCCAAAATTCTGCTCGATGAAGATCACGCAGGAAGTCAGGGATTTCGCCGCCAAGCAGAACCAGCCTGCCGACGCCTTCATCGCTGCCGCCAGCGAAGAGGAAGCGGAAGCGGGAATGCAGAAGATGAGCGAACTCTACCACGAAACCGGCCGCGAATTGTACATGGGCGCAGGCGACAGGGAACATGATTGATCGTTGACGCAGGTCGGCGACCTTGCAGCGCTTGCAGGGTCGCCGACCTGTCCTATTCGCGCCTTTTGCGCCTAGAAAGAGGGTGGCTCTTTTTCATCGGATGCAAAGTGTTGGAAATGTCGCGATAGGATCAGCGGCGCACAACAAAATGTCGCGTTTTGCGGGAAACATGCGAAGTTAAACGTCGCGCGACGATGTTTGCCCAGCGTCACAGGCGCGCTATGGCAGCGACATGGCCTCTCGATCCCGTCCCCTCGTCACCATCTTGCGCGGCATCGGCATCGCGTTGCTTTTTTCGGTGGTGGCGCTCTGCCTTGCCGTGACGATCGTACCGCCCTTCCTCGACCGCATCTATTATGAGGGGCCGGTCAGCCGCCATTATGAGGGCGCGCATTTTTTCAATCCAGATGGCGAGATCGAGACGCCTGCACCGCCCGGAACGAGCCGACAAGGCTTCATGCTGCGCTGGCTGCTTGGCCATGACGATCGCCCCGAATGGCCGCTTGCCATTGCGGTCAAGCCCAGCCGCCCCGCCCCGTTCGCCGCACCGCGTGGGATGGTGGCGACCTGGGTCGGTCATGCGACGGTGCTGGTGCAGGCGGCCGGACTCAACATCCTGACCGACCCGATCTGGTCGGACTATGCCAGCCCCCTGCCCCCACTGGGGCCGAAGCGGGTCGCACAGCCGGGCATTCGGCTTGAAGACTTGCCGAAGATCGACCTGATCCTCATCAGCCACAATCATTATGACCATCTCGACCTGCCGACACTGAAACGGCTTTGGGCGCGCGACCGGCCCCGGATCGTCACCAGCCTCGGCAACGACACGATCCTGAAAGACGCGGGCATCCCCGCGACCGCGCTTGATTGGGGCCAGTCGGTCAGCGGCGCGGCGCTCAACGGGCTTGCCCCCGACGCCGTCATCCAATGCGGCAATTACGAACATTGCCCCGACTATCGTGTCCATGTGACCCGCAACCATCACTGGGGCAGCCGGTGGGGCACGGATCGCAATCGCGCGCTCTGGTCGAGCTTCGTCATCAGGACTCGCGCGGGCAATATCTTCTTCGCAGGCGACACCGGCGCAGGCGATATGGGCTGGCCCACTGAAGCCGCACGCCTTGGCCCCATTCGCCTCGCGCTCATCCCGATCGGCGCGTTCCGTTTCTGGAAGGGTCAGATGCAATCGGACGCGCATATCGGCCCGCTCCAGGCGGTGGAAGTGTTCAAGCGGCTGGACGCATCGACCGCGATCCCTATCCACTGGGGCACGTTCCGCCTGTCCTACGAACAATGGGATACGCCACCCCGGATGTTGCAATTGGCCCTGCGCTGCGAAGGGATCGATTCGAAACGCTTCGCGCCGATCCGCATCGGCCAGCCGCTCCGCGTCCCGTCGGTCCGTCCGATGACGTCAGCGCCGAAACATTGCGACGAACGAGCGATCCGCGCGCTAGACTAGGCTTTCGGGCAATCTCCAGTCCGTCTTGCGGTCAGGTCATGCGTCGTGCGCAGCACGGGCTTGCCTCCCACGGTCTTGGTCATCGTCGTGCCGAGCGTCAGCGAGTCCGCCGTGTAATTGCCCTCGACCGCAATCTCTGACGTACCGTCCCCCGCCTTGCAGGCGAGCGTCGCGATCAGCCGCCCCTTGCGCGCCATCTTGTCCTTGTAGATGCAATCCTGCCCCTCCGTCCCGGCGAGCGCATCCGCCTGCGGCAAGCCATCCTTGTCCACGGCGATGCAAAGCTTGTCCTCGCCGATCTGCTTCAACGCCGCTTGATATTCTGCGGGTGTGACGGTCGGCGTATTATATCCCGTCGTCTTGCGGGTGATTTCCCACTGGCCCGCTTTCAAGGCGATGGGCGCGTCTTCCGTCTCTTGCGGCGCGGGCGCGGGATCGCTGCCGCACGCGGCGAGCGCCAATCCCAACGACAGCGGCATCGCCGCCAGCCTGATCGCACGCATATCCTCTCCCCTGCTCACCTTTTCAGTGCGTTGGAGACTTGTCCTGCCAGCCGCAAAGCGCAAGCGTTCATTTGCGCCGCGTTGGCGCATGGAAATCAGGCGGCTTACCGGCTACCCAAGCGACAAAGCGCGCAATCGCCGGATGCGCCCGTAACACCGCAGCATCATGATGCGTCCGTGCCAGCTCGGCGTTGGTGAATGTCGCATGGATCGTCCGGTGACAGATTGGATGCAGCGGAACGACCGCTCGACCACCCCGGCTCCTTGGCACCGGATGATGCCATTCCACCCGGTACCCGAGCGGTCGTTCGCAAAGCCAGCACGTCTCCATGATAGGAAGGTCGTAACTTGGGATCATGACGGCAAGCCCCCCTTTGCGACTGTGCTCGGAACGCCCATATTGCGCCCATGTCGATTCAGATCCGTACCACACTCGATGAACCGGAAACCGGCGCGGACTTCGTTCCGCATCGCCCCGCCCGACCCGAAAAGACGGAGGGCGGCAGGCCGTTCACGCTGGTCAGCGACTATGAACCCTCCGGCGATCAGCCGACCGCGATCGCCGAACTGACGGCGGCGGCGCGGCAGGGCGAAAAGGATCAGGTGCTGCTGGGCGTCACCGGCTCCGGCAAGACCTTCACCATGGCCAAGGTGATCGAGGCATTGCAGCGCCCCGCGCTGATCCTCGCCCCCAACAAAATCCTGGCGGCGCAGCTCTATGGCGAGTTCAAGAGCTTCTTCCCCGACAATGCCGTCGAATATTTCGTCAGCTATTACGACTATTATCAGCCCGAAGCCTATGTGCCGCGATCCGACACCTATATCGAAAAGGAAAGTTCGGTTAACGAGAGCATCGACCGGATGCGGCATTCGGCGACCCGCGCGCTGCTGGAGCGGGACGATGTCATCATCGTCGCGTCGGTTTCCTGCCTCTACGGTATCGGGTCGGTCGAAACCTATTCGGCCATGACCTTCTCGATGAAGAAGGGCGCGGTGGAGGATCAGCGCGAGATCATCCGCAAACTGGTCGCGCTCCAGTACAAGCGCAACGATGCAGGTTTCGCGCGCGGCAACTTCCGCGTTAAGGGCGACAATCTGGAGGTCTTCCCCTCGCATTATGAAGATACCGCCTGGCGCATCAGCTTCTTCGGCAACGAGATTGAGGAGATCGTCGAGTTCGATCCGCTGACGGGCAAGAAGATCGCCAGCCTCGATTATGTGAAGGTCTTCCCCAACTCGCATCACGTCACTCCTGGCCCCACGCTCAAGCAGGCGATGGAGGCGATCCGCTTCGAATTGACCGAACGGCTCAAGGAACTGGTGGAAGAGGGCAAGCTGCTGGAGGCGCAGCGGCTGGAGCAACGCACCAATTTCGATCTGGAGATGATCGCGGCGACCGGCAGTTGCGCCGGGATCGAGAATTATTCGCGCTTCCTAACCGGCCGTCTGCCTGGCGAACCGCCGCCGACGCTATTCGAATATCTGCCGGAAAACGCCGTGCTGTTCGTGGACGAGAGCCACCAGACCGTGCCGCAGATCGGCGCGATGGCGCGCGGCGATCACCGGCGCAAGATCACGCTTGCAGAATATGGCTTCCGCCTGCCGAGTTGCATCGACAACCGCCCGCTGCGCTTCAACGAATGGGACGCGATGCGCCCGCAGACGGTCAGCGTTTCCGCGACGCCCGGCGGCTGGGAAATGGAGCAGACCGGCGGCGTCTTCAGCGAGCAGGTCATTCGCCCAACCGGCCTCATCGACCCGCCGGTCGAGATCAAGCCGGTCGAGGATCAGGTCGACGACCTCATCAACGAATGCCGCAAGGTCGCGGCGCAGGGATACCGCACGCTCGTCACCACGCTCACCAAGCGGATGGCCGAAGACCTGACCGAGTTCATGCATGAGGCCGGGATCAAGGTCCGTTACATGCACTCGGATGTCGAGACGCTGGAGCGCATCGAGCTTATTCGCGACCTGCGGCTCGGCGTCTACGACGTGCTGATCGGCATCAACCTGCTGCGCGAAGGTCTCGACATTCCCGAATGCGGGCTGGTCGCCATCCTCGACGCCGACAAGGAAGGCTTTCTGCGCTCCGAAACATCGCTGATCCAAACGATCGGGCGCGCGGCGCGTAACGTCGAGGGGCGCGTCATCCTCTATGCTGATCGCATCACCGGGTCCATGGAGCGGGCGCTGAACGAAACATCCCGACGGCGCGAAAAGCAGGAAGCCTACAACCTCGAACATGGCATCACGCCGACGACCATCAAACGCAATATCGGCGACATCATAGCCCATGTTGCGTCGAAGGATCAGGTCACGGTCGATACCGGGCTGGACGATCGCCCGCACCTCGTCGGGCACAATCTACGCGCCTATATCGAGGATCTCGAAAAGAAGATGCGCGCCGCCGCCGCCGATCTGGAGTTCGAGGAAGCAGGCCGCATCCGCGACGAAATCCGCAAGCTGGAGGCCGAAGAACTGGGCTTGCCGCCCGACGAACAAGTTGCAGCGTCCCGTGGCCGCGCGACCGAGGGGAAGCCCGGAACGCGCAAGCTGCGCTACGGCAAGACGCAGCGCAAATTCGGGCGCTAGCCGGCCCTAATAGGTCCGGCTCGTCACCTTCCCGGTGCCGTCGGGCAAAATCTCGATCAGGTGGGCGCTGTCATTGTCGCACTGCGCCTTCCACCCGCGCACACCGGGCCGGATGTCGGCGCGCTCCGATCCGGTAACGGAGGGGCACGCCGCGCCTGACGCCTTGATCGCCTTTTCCAGCACGCCGTTGCGAGTCGCCTCGTCCAGCTTCGCCACCTGCGCCGCCGCACCCGTATCCGGCGCGGCCACCGTGCGGGCCCCTTCGTTGGCCGGATCGTCCCCGCCCCCGCAGGCTGCGAGCCAGAAAAGACCCGCCGGAGCGATCAGGGTACGCAGCTTCATCGACATCATCCTCATCCTGCAAAATCATCGGTAGCGCGGATCAACGCGTCCAATATGCCCGGTTCGTTATAGGCATGGCCGGCGCCCTCAATCATCTCGAACCGCGCCTGCGGCCATGCGCGATGCAGCGCCCAGGCGGTTTCGACCGGGCACGCCATGTCGTAGCGCCCCTGCACGATGACGCCTGGTATTGCTGCGAGCTTACCCGCATCGCGGAGCAACTGCCCGTCCTCCAACCATCCGCCATGGGTGAAATAATGGTTCTCGATCCGGGCGAAGGCGAGCGCGAAAGCATCGCCGTCATGCGTCGCCGAAAGGTCCGGATCGGGCAGCAGGCGGATTGTTTCCCCCTCCCACACGCTCCAGGCGCGGGCGGCGGCTAGTCGCGCCTCCACATCATCCCCCGTGAGCAACCGGCGGTAAGCCGCGACCAGATCACCGCGCTCCTCGGGCGGGATGGGAGCCAGAAAGCGTTCCCACTTGTCGGGATAGATGCGGCTCGCCCCTTCCTGATAATACCAGTCGATCTCGGACCTTCGGACCGTGAAGATGCCGCGCAGCACCAGTTCGCTCACATGATCGATATGGGTCTGGGCATAGGCGAGCGCGAGCGTCGATCCCCAGGAGCCGCCAAAGACCAGCCATCGCTCCACGTCCATCATGGTCCGCAGCCGCTCTATGTCCGCAACGAGATGCCAGGTCGTGTTCGCCTCCAGTTCCGCGTGCGGTGTCGAACGACCGCAGCCCCGCTGGTCGAACAGCAGCACGTCATAGCGGGCCGGGTCGAACAAACGCCGATGATCGGGCGCTATGCCGCCGCCCGGCCCGCCATGGAGGAATATGGCGGGCTTCGCGCCTGGCGTCCCGACCCGTTCCCAATAGACGCTATGACCATCGCCGACATCGAGATGGCCGGAGGCATAGGGTTCGATCGGCGGATAGAGGCTGCGCATCAGGCCATCCTAATGGGCGCAACGTAACGCGCAAGCCGTCGCGCCTCTGCGACAATCGCTACTCGCCGATACAATTTGCGACACTTGTACGCTGCAAACGCCACTATCCTGCGACATCTGCCGATTAGACCAGCCGCATAATCGATCGACCGAAGGGGAATAGCTTGCGCCGCCGTGCCACCATGATCGTTCTGCCGCTGATGCTGGGCAGCGCGCCCGCCGCTTTGATGGCGCAGCCCGAACCGCCACGCGGCGCTCCGCCCCCACAGGCCGCATCGGAAGAAGGCGACGAGATCTTCGTCACCGGGCAGCCGCAACCCGGCGCGGTCATGGGCAATGTCCAGCCCGAACAGCAGCTTTCCCCGGCCGACATCCGCGCGCTCGGCGTGACCTCGATCTCGGAAGTCATTAGTGAACTCGCGCCGCAGACCAACGGCCCGCCTATCATCCTGCTCAATGGCAAGCGGATTTCGAGCTTCTCCGAAATTCAGGACATCCCGTCCGAAGCAATCGCCCGCGTCGATATCCTGCCGGAAGAGGTGGCGCTGACCTACGGCTATGCGCCGACGCAGAAGGTCGTGAACATCGTGCTGCGTCAACGCTTCCGTGCGGAAACGGCGGAAGCGAGAGGCGGCATCTCGACCGATGGCGGCGGGGAGAGCGGGCGCGCGGAAGGCGGATTGTTGCGCATCCGTGGAGACAATCGCTTCACCATCAACCTGCGATATGACCGGGCGGCACAGTTGCTGGAAAGCGAGCGCGATATCGAACCGACGCCGCCCGGCCGCCCTTATTCGCTGACGGGCAACGTCGCCGCGCCGACGCGCGGTAGCGAAATCGATCCCGCGCTTTCGGCGCTTGCGGGACAGCGCGTGACTATCGCCAGCGTGCCCGCCAGCGCTGCGGGCGGCCCACCTTCGCTCGCCGACTTCGTCGCAGGCGCCAATGTCACGGATGTCAGCGACCTCACTCGGTACCGCACGCTCAGTCCTTCGACCGAAAGCTTCGCCGCCAACGCGACATTGGCGCGGGCGCTGGGCGGCGTGTCGGCTTCGCTCAACGGACGGCTCGCCCTATCGGACAGCGATTCCTTGCAGGGGCTGTCCGCCGCGACGCTCGCTCTGCCCGTGGACAATCCCTTTTCGCCCTTCGCCAACGGGACGACCCTCTACCGCTATCTGGCGCAAGGCGGCGCGTTGGGTCAGCAGGTGCGCGGCACGACGGGCCATATCGGGTTGACACTCAACGGACGGCTCGGCGGCAGCTGGATGTGGTCCTTCACCGGCAATGGCGATCTTTCGATCACGCGCACGCAGACGGATCGCGGAATCGCTACCGGCACGATCCAGTCGGCAATCGATGCGGGCGATGCGAGCGTGAACCCGTTCGGTGATTTCGCTTCGGGCCTTATCGCGTCCCACGTCGTCGATCGCGCCCGCGCGAAATCGCAATCCTTGCAGGGCGACCTGCTGGTCAGCGGCACCCTGTTCGAACTGCCTGCGGGACGAGCGACGACATCGGTGCGAGTGGGCGCCTCCGCAAACGGCTTCACCAGCCGGTCGATTCGCTCGGGTATCGAGAGCGGTACCGACTATAATCGCGAAATTGGCAGCGGGCAGGTCAGCATCGATTTGCCCATCACCAGCCGATCACGCGGTATATTGGGCGCGGTCGGCGATATCGGCGTCAACGTAAATGCGGCGGCGCAGCGCTATTCCGACTTCGGCACGCTTTCGACCTTGGGCTATGGCATGAGATGGCGTCCCGTTCCTGCAGTGCAATTGCTCATGTCCGCCAATCAGGATCGGGCCGCGCCGACCGGATCGCAGATTACCGATCCGCTGATTTCGACACCCAACGTATCGCTATTCGATTACGCTACCGGGCAAACGGTGTTCGTTACGCAACTCGCCGGCGGCAATCCTTCGTTGAGGGAAAGCGTGCGCGACCAGTTTCGCCTGAGCGCGACGGTCAAGCCATTTGACAAGCCCAATCTGACGCTGACGGCGACCTATCTTAACAGTCGGACCAACAACCCGATCGCATCCTTCCCGACGCCGACCCCGGCGATCGAAGCCGCGTTCCCGCAGCGCTTCCTGCGCGATGCGGACGGCAATCTGCTTCAGGTCGATGCCCGGCCGATCAATTTCCTGGCATCGCAGAGCGAGCAGTTGCGCTGGGGTTTCGACCTGTCGATCCCGATCAAGTCGCACATCCAGAAAGTGATCGAGGCGTGGCGTGCGAATGGTGCCAAGCCGGAAGAACGGCCCAAGGAACTGGATGCGCTGCGAGCGGCCTTTGGTGGAGGTCGGCAGGGACGCCAGGGCAATGGTGGAAATCGGGACGATGCACGCGGCAATGATGCTGCGCCGCCGCCCCCTCCGCCCCCCGGTGGTGATCAAGCACAACGGGGTGACGGTGGAGGCGATCGAGGCGGTGGCGGCCCGCGTGGCGGTGGCGGACCGGGCGGTTTTGGCGGCGGACGCGGCGGCGGCCAGGCGGGTGGGCGCATCACGTTCAGCGCCTACCATACTTGGCATTTGCGAGAGAGCATCCTGATCGCGCCCGGCGTCGCGCCGCTCAACCTGTTGGACGGCGACGCGACCGGGTCTTCCGGTGGGCAACCGCGTCACGAACTATCGGCGCGGGTCGGCTACACTAACAATGGCATCGGCGCACGGCTGGGCGTCGACTGGCAAAGCGCCACGCATGTCGATGGTGCGCTCGGCGGATCGTCCCGCCTGAACTTCGGCAGTCTCGCGACAGCCAATCTTCGCATCTTCGCCAACCTTGGGCAGATGCCGGAGTTAGTGAAGAATGTGCCGTTTCTGCGGGGATCGCGAGTGTCCATCGGCATCGACAATCTGTTGAACCAGCGCCAGCAGGTGCGGGATGCGACGGGCGCAACGCCACTACGTTACCAGCCCGACTATCTCGATCCGCTCGGGCGAGCCGTGACCGTCAGCTTCCGCAAGCTCTTCTTTTCGCCGGGACCGCCGCGGGGATAGAGGCAAATGGAAGTCAGGATGCCAATGCGCGTGGCGGATTGCGCAGGCTGGCGACGTCGATCGGTCCGGCGAATTCCACGCCCACGCGATCGTCCTTCGACCAGCGCGCCGTCGCGTTGACTGAAATGACGTCTGACAGGTCGATCGAGAAAAGCGTCCCCACAGGGACATTCCACAGCCCCTCGATCAGCGCCCCGGTCGCGGAGATATTGCGGACCCGCCCGGTGTAGACATGACCATCGTGATGGACGGCAATGGTGCGCAGCATCGTCTTGCGGTCCGGGCGGCTCGACCGGAAGCCGACGAGCGACGCTGTGACGCCCGCTTCCTGCTGGCGTGCGACGACTTCGGCCATGGTCATGGGGTGGCCATAGACATAGCCCTGGATATGACTGCATCCAAGGCCACGGATAAGCGCCAGTTCGTCCTGCGTTTCCGCGCCCTCTGCCGTCGTGTCCATGCCGAGCGCTTCGGCAAGGCTGACGATCGCTTTTATGATGGCGCTGTTGCGGCTGCCCTTGGTCGCTGCGCCGCGCACGAAGCTCTGGTCGATCTTGATCTTGTCGAAAGGCGCTTTCTTCAGATAGCCGAGCGAAGAATATCCGGTGCCAAAGTCGTCGAGCGCCAGACGCACGCCCAGCGACTTGAGCCGCGTAAACATCGCATCGGTATCCGCGTCGTCGCTCAGGAACACACTCTCCGTTATCTCCAACTCTAGGCGTTCCGGTGCCAATTGCGCACTGGCGAGGGCATTGACAACGGTGGAGGGAAAGCCGGGGTTGGCGAACTGCGTCGGCGACACATTGACTGCGACCCGGACGCCATCCTGCCATTGCGACGCGTCCCGACAAGCGGTGCGCAACACCCATTCGCCAAGCTGGGCTATGAGGCCGCTGTCTTCGGCGATTGGAATGAAGATCGTGGGAGAGATCGGCCCCCGCTCAGGATGAGTCCAGCGCAGCAATGCCTCATATCCCGTGACCTGTTCTGTCTTTGAAGACACGACGGGCTGGTAGACGATGTGCAGCAGGTCGGACGCGAGCGCATGGCGCAAGTCTTCCTCCAACTTGCGGCGTGCATCGGCATCGGCGTGCATGTCGGAGGAATAGAAGCGATGAACGCCCCGCCCGTCACCCTTGGCGGCATAGAGCGCAAGGTCCGCATTGCGGGTAAGCGCGTCAGCGGTCACGCCATCGTGCGGGCAGCCAGAAATGCCGATCGATACGCCGATGGTAACTAGGCTGCTCTCAACCGTGTAGGGGCGGGAGACATCCGCGATGATGGCCTGCGCAAGGATCGCCAGGCTTTGCTGATCGTGATGCCCCGGCAACAGGATCTTGAATTCGTCACCCCCTTGACGGCCAACAAGGCCGCGATCACCGACGACTTTCTGCAAGCGGAGGCTGACTTGGCGCAACAGAGAATCGCCCGCCGGGTGGCCCAGCGTGTCGTTGACGCTCTTGAACCGGTCGAGATCGAGCATCATCAGCGTGCAGGCACCGGGCTTGCCTTCCGCTCCGGCGACTGCCTGCTCCAGAGAGCGCAGCATTTGGACCCGGTTGGCAAGGCCCGTCAGCGAATCGAATTGGGCAAGGCGCGTGACTTCCGCCTGGCTGCGGCGCATCTCCGTGAGATCGGTTCCGCTGCCGCGAAACCCGTGGAACTGGCCATATTCGTTGAAGACCGGCTGGCCCGACATGGACCACCAGCGCTCTTCACGGGCCAGCGCAGCGCGGACGGCGATGTCGGAAAAGCCGGTACGTGCCGACAGGTGAAACCCGATCGTGCGTTCGCCATCGCTTTGCTGGCGGTCCCCCTGACAAATGATGTCGGTGACGGGACGACCGATCAGACCCTTGCTCTGTGTGCGCAGCGTTTCGACCAGCGTATCCGAAATATAGGTCAGGCAGCCGTGACGATCCGTTTCCCAGAACCAGCCCCGCCCGGATCGTTCATGCTCCTGTAGCAACCGGTCGGAACGTTGAGCGCGCAAATCCTGCTGATGGCGCTCTATCTCCCGATCGCGATCGGCCTTAGCCTGCCGCAGCGTCGCCACGGACATGACGGCGATACAACTGATCAGGATAGCGGTCTGTATCGGATTGTTAGCCGCCAGCAGCAGCGCGCCAATGAAGTAGCTGATGCCTAGCAGTCGACGATTGCCGACGATGCAGATTGCGAGCAACGCGACCGACAGTTCGGGCACGGCTGAGATTAGATGCGAATCGAGGTCCGCACGCGGATGGCTCGCCAGCCAGAGGCTAAAGGCCATTCCTGACAGGAAGAGCAATGGGAGCATCGCCCAGGTCTGGACATGCGGCTTCCATGACTGAAATTTGTCGCCCCGCGGTCCAAGGATCAGCGCGCCGTCTGCAAGCAGCATGGTTGCCAGCGCCGCTGCCTGCCCGACATCGATATCGCGAAAGACAGACAGGCCAAGCCAGGCGATGATGCAGAGCTTCGCCAGCAAGATCAGCGGCCAAAGACGCGCGATATGCACATAGGCTCCCGAAATCCACGAGGCCGAGACATCCGTCCCGCTTTCCGTCAACCCAAGCGCGGCGGTGAGGCTGATCGCGCGCGCGTTGGTGTCGGACAGGGACAGTCGTATTTGAGGCATGGCGCATTCTTTAGCGCCACTTCCTTGCCAGAGAATTACCCGGCGCGCCCGCTGTCCTGCATCAAATACGCAAACTTACCGATGTGAAGGTATCGGCGCGCTCGCTTCAGACGCGCATCGGCATCAGGACGTAAAGCGCCGGGCTGTGGTCGTTCTCGCGGATCAGCGTCGGTGCCGCGGCGTCAGCCAGATGCAGTTCGACGAGTTCGCTGTCGATCTGCCCCAATATGTCGAGCAAATAACGGGCGTTGAAACCGATATCGAAACCCTCTCCCTGAAAGGCGCCGGGCACTTCTTCAGCTGCCGTACCGTTTTCGGGGCTGGTCACTGATAGGGTGATGCGATCGCGATCGAGGCTCATCTTTACGGCACGCGTCTTTTCCGTGGCGATGGTGGCGACGCGATCGACGCCATCCTCGAAGCTACGCGGATCGATCTTGAGCAGCTTGTCATTCGCGGTCGGGATCACCCGGCTGTAATCCGGGAAAGTGCCGTCGATCAGCTTGCTGGTGAGGATCGCGCTGCCCAGACCGAAGCGGATCTTGCTGGCAGACAGGGCGATCTCGACCGAGCCATCGACCTCGTCCAGCAGTTTGCGCAATTCGGCGATGCATTTGCGCGGTACGATGATGCCGGGCATCCCGTCGGCGCCATCGGGGCGCGGCACGGTAACGCGAGCGAGGCGATGACCATCGGTCGCAGCCGCCTTCAACACAGGCTGCCCTTCGTCCGACACGTGGAAATAGATGCCGTTCAGATAATAGCGCGTTTCTTCGGTCGAGATGGCGAAGCGGGTCTTGTCGATGATCTGCTTCAGCGTTTCGGCAGGCAGTTCGAAGCGGGTCGGCAGATCGCCCTCGGCAATGACAGGAAAGTCGTCGCGCGGCAGGGTGGAAAGGTTGAAACGCGCGCGACCCGCCTGGATCAGCATCTTGCCATCGGCGGCGTGGAGCAACACCTGACTGCCTTCGGGCAGCTTGCGCGCGATGTCGAACAGCGTATGCGCGGAAATGGTGGTGGCGCCGGGTTGCTCCACCTGCGCGGACACGCTTTCCACGATCTGAATGTCGAGGTCGGTCGCCATCAGCTTGATCGCGCCGTCCGCCGACGCTTCGATGAGGACGTTGGACAGGATCGGAATCGTATTGCGCCGCTCGACCACCGATTGGACGTGGCTGAGGCTCTTGAGGAGCGTTGCGCGTTCGATGGTGGCCTTCATGTCCCTGTTCTGTCCGTTCTTTTTAAGCCGAGGGCCGGAATTCGGTCGAATCCCGGCGACAATGATGGATGCTTCTTCATAACCGCTGTTGCGGTCCCTGCAAGCGCCCCGTGCGGCTTTGGAGCGAAGCAGCTTGCAAAGCAAAGCGTCCTGCGCTTAGCCCTTGCCATGCGCCTTGCCGCCGCCTTTGCCCTCGTCATGATGATGGCTGCTTCACCAGTCATGGCGCGCGATTCCCTCGGCGTATTCGAAGGCTGGGGCGCTTTCCGCGACCCCGCCGTGCCGCGCTGCTACGCGATCGCGTTGCCAGCGGGCGGGTTTCGCGGGGCGCGTGGCTTTGCCTCGGTCGGAAACTGGCCACGCCAGCGCGTGCGCGGACAGGTGCATGTCCGCCTGAGCCGAATGCGGGCGGGCAACGCGCCCGTCACATTGAGCGTCGGCGAGAGGCGCTTTCCTCTGGTGGCCGGGCAGATGGACGCCTGGGCGCGCGACCCGCGCGACGATGCCGCGATCATCGCCGCGATGCGTTCGGGCGGCAGTATGAGCGTCACCTCACTCGATGTCCGGGGACGCGCATTTGCCGACAGCTATGCGCTGCGCGGCGCGGCGACGGCGATCGATGCGGCGGCACTGGGATGCGCCAGACTGCGCTGAGTGAAGAAGCATCGACGCGGCCTTTAAAAAACCGCAAAATTCGACTATGTGCGCGGCCATGCAATCATCCGCCAGCCCCCTGATGCCGATTCCCGGCGCTATCGATCCTGTGCCCGTCCCCCGCGCGGTAACGCCGCGAGAGGATGGGCGCACCGACCTGCTCGGCCTGTCGCGCGTGCAGATCAAGGCCGTGTTCGAGGAAGCCGGACTGGATCCGAAAGCCGCCAAGCTGCGGTCCAAGCAGATTTTTCATTGGCTCTATCATCGTGGCGAAACCGATTTCGAGCAGATGACCGATCTTGCCCGCCCCATGCGTGGCTGGATGGCCGAGCGCTTCGTCATCGGGCGACCGCATGTCGTCGAAGCACAGGTATCGAACGACGGCACACGGAAGTGGCTGCTGCGGTCCGACGATGGGCAGGACTATGAGATGGTCTTCATCCCCGATGCGGATCGCGGCACGCTGTGCGTTTCGAGCCAGGTCGGCTGCACACTCAACTGCCGCTTCTGTCACACCGGAACGATGCGGCTGGTGCGCAATCTGACGCCGGGTGAGATCGTGGGTCAGGTGATGCTGGCGCGCGATGCGTTGGGTGAGTGGCCGCGTGGCAGCATGGCAAGCGCGAATGATGACGAAAGCGAGGACGCGCCGCAATATACGTCCGATGGGCGGATGCTGACCAACATCGTCATGATGGGCATGGGCGAGCCGCTCTATAATTTCGATAATGTGCGTGACGCATTGAAGGTCGTGATGGATGGCGACGGATTGGCGCTGTCGCGTCGGCGGATCACCCTTTCGACCAGCGGCGTAGTCCCCACAATGGCGCGGGCGGGCGAGGAAATCGGCGTTAACCTAGCCGTATCCCTTCACGCCGTAACGAAGGACGTCAGGGACGAGTTGGTTCCATTGAACCGCAAATACGGCATCGAGGAACTGCTCCAAGCCTGCGCCGATTATCCGCGCGCGAATAATGCCCGGCGCATCACGTTCGAATATGTGATGATCAAGGACAAGAATGACAGTGACGCCGACGCGCGCGAGCTTGTCCGCCTGCTGCGCAAATATGATCTGCCCGCCAAGGTCAATCTGATCCCGTTCAACCCCTGGCCGGGCACGGATTATGAATGCTCGACCCCCGAACGCATCCGACGCTTTTCCAGCATCGTGTTCGAAGGCGGCATTTCTGCCCCGGTGCGCACGCCACGCGGGCGCGACATCATGGCGGCGTGCGGACAGCTGAAGTCCGCGAGCGAGAAGAAAAGCCGCGCCGAGCTCGATCGCCTAGCAGCGGAAAAACAGGCGGCGATCGCGTAAATCCGCCGCCTGGCTGCTCGATCACTTCTGCTTCATCGCCTCGACGGCGGCGAGCGTGCTCTTCACATGCCCCGCGTAATTCATCTCGCTGTGGACGAATGCGATACGGCCTGATGGCGCGATGACATAAGAGGTGCGATCGGTCATGCCGGGCCGCATCTTGAGTGCGACATCATAGCCAGACACGATGTTCGGCCCCGCGGACGCCACCGCGAACTTGCCCGCGCACTCCTTGGTCGAGAAGGAGACGAGGTCGTCCACAGGATCGGCGGACATGCCGATCACGGTTGCGCCCGCCGCCTTGAACTTGTCGATATTCTCCGCGAACTCCCGCGCTTCGGCCGAGCAGCCCGGCGTGAACGCCTTGGGGAAGAAATAGAGGACGACCGGTCCGCGCTTCAACTGATGCGACAGGGTGACAGTGAAGGTCTTGCCCGCGATCGCGCCCCGCGTGGTGAAATCGGGCGCCTTGGCTCCCACGGCGAGCGCCGCCATGGCGCTGCCCGAACCTAGCACGGTTGCGGCGAGAGCGAGAGAGAATATGACGCGCTTCATGGATCGACTCCCGGAAAATGGTAGGATGGGTGATGATCGCAATGCCGGTGCGGCGCAAGGGGGAGGCATGAGGATGAAAACATCGGTACAGGGAACTGGCGATCATTTGACCGGTTCAAGCAAGATGCGACCTGCTCTCTTACTGCTGCCTTTGGCGATGCTGTCGGCGTGCAACTCCGAAAAGCGCGAGAAGGAAGGAGAGAGCCGCCCCGGTGTCGTCACCAACATCATCGACCAGAGCGTGCCGCAGGCCGATGACATGCCGTCGGCCGATAACCAGATCACACCTGTCGAACCCAAGCCCGATCTAAGGGACACGAAGCCGCAACAGACGAGCGACGGCCTGATCCCCGCCAGCCTCCAAGGGCATTGGTCCGGGGTGACGGCGCGATGCGGCGATCGATCCGACGATCAGGAACTGACGATCGACCCGGGCAAACTGGTGTTCCATGAGAGCGTCGGCACGGTCGATCGAGTCGAGCGAAAAGCGGATGGCTATGCAGTGCGCGCCGAATTTACCGGTGAGGGGCAAAGCTGGACGCGAACGGTGACTTTCAAACCTTCCGCTGACGGCAAGACACTGACGATGACCAACGATGGCACGGCGGTGACGCGCAAGCGCTGTTAGGCGCTTTTCCCACCCGGCATCGGCGGCTAGAGCGACAAGCATGATCGGCCGCCTGACCCTGAGCGATTTCCGCAATCATGCGGATGCGCTGATCGTGCCCGATCACACGTTCATCCTGCTGACCGGCGACAATGGCGCGGGCAAGACGAACATATTGGAAGCGGTGTCGATGCTGGCTCCGGGGCGCGGTTTGCGCAGCGCGGCCTTGAGCGCGATGGCGCGGCAGGACGGCTCCGGCGGCTTCGGCATCGCGGCGGAAGTGGACGGGGTCGTGCTCGGCACCGGGATCTCGGCGGCAGCGCCGGATCGACGGCAGGTGCGGATCGGTGGCGTCACTTCCACCGCCAACGCATTGTCCGATCATCTCTCGATCGTCTGGCTGACACCGGCGATGGACCGGTTGTTCCTCGACAGTCCGGGCGGGCGGCGGCGGTTCCTAGACCGGCTGACGCTGGCGCTGCACCCCGCACATGCTGGGCATAGCACGCGTTACGATGCAGCTATGCGGGCCAGGAACCGCATCCTTGCCGATCCGGCGCGGGCCGATCCGGCGTGGCTGTCCGCTCTCGAAACGCAGATGGGCGAACATGGCGACGCGATCGCGAGCGCGCGTGCCGACCTTGTCGAGCGCCTCGACGCAATTCTCGCGCGTCAGCCTGACGAGCCATTTGCCCGGCCGCATATTGCGATAGACGGGACCGACGGAGACGGTCCGCTGGCCGTCAGGTTGGCGCAGGAACGGCGCCGTGACGCGGCGGCTGGGCGAACATTGTCGGGACCGCATCGACACGATCTATCCGTCATCCATGCTGCCAAAAATCAGCCGGCGGCCCTTTGCTCGACCGGAGAGCAGAAGGCGCTGCTGCTTTCGATCCTGCTTGCTCACGCCGCACTGGTCGCGGAACGGAGGGGGCAACCGCCCATCCTGTTATTAGACGAAGTGGCGGCGCATCTCGACCCATCGCGCCGCGCCGCGCTGTTCGACCGGCTGCGCGATACAGGCGGACAAATCTGGATGACGGGAACAGAATCAAGCTTATTCAATGATTTGCCTGATGCAACACGGCTGACCGTAACAGCAGGCTGTATCTTTGGTTCCGCGACAGATCGCGGATGAACAACGGTTCATCGCCGCGTTCTTTTCTTGTTAACCGCCCTCTGGCCTAACGCCTCTCGTCAGGCACACAGCCTGAAAGTTCAGGGTGGCAATCGCATGATCGGTGGGTTTCGCGCAGTTTTCGCAACGGCTCTTGTCGTGCTTTCTTCCCTGATCGTTACGCCTGCGACTGCTGGAACGCTCCAGTGCGCGCCATTTGCTCGGCAGGTGTCGGGCATCCAGCTTTTCGGCAATGCCAATACCTGGTGGAACCAGGCCGAGGGTGTTTATGCACGGGGCCATGAACCGCGCGTAGGTTCCGTTCTTGCCTTCGCCGCCAGCCGCACCATGCCCGTCGGGCATGTCGCAATGGTGAGCAAGATCGTCAATCCGCGTGAAGTTCTGTTGACTCACGCCAACTGGTCACACCGGGGCGGGATTGAGCGTAATGTTCGCGCGATCGATGTGTCGGCCAACAATGACTGGACGGACGTTCGCGTATGGTACGGCCCGATCGGCGACCTTGGCCTGCGCTCGAACGCAGCACGCGGCTTCATCTATGCCGAGGCCGACAAGCCCGCAATGCCGGTGCAGGTCGCCACCGCCGACATGGGCGGTGCAGCGATGCGTAGCGCTTTCTGATCGCCCGGAGACTCGCTTACGGTTTCCGCCGAATTAACCAGATTCTAAGTTCCTTCTCCTAAACCCGTCGCCGGTGGGGCGAATCCGGTTTGGGATCGCAAGAATGTCTCGATTTTTCCGCTGGAGCGCAGCGTTGCTGCTTCCCGGCATGATGGCGGCTGCCGCTCCTGCATGGGGCGCGGCCTTCCTCCAGTGCGTGCCCTACGCCCGGATCGTCTCCGGCGTGGACATCAGGGGCGACGCGCTGACCTGGTGGAACCAGGCGGGCGGCCAATACAGGCGTGGGCACGTGCCCCGGCGTGGGGCGGTGCTCGCCTTTCGCCCGAGCGGGCCAATGGTTCTGGGGCATGTCGCCGTGGTCAGCCGGGTGCTGGACGATCGCCGCGTGCTGATCCGCCACGCCAACTGGTCCGTCCCCGGCGCGATCGAGGAAGATGTTCTCGCGATCGACGTATCGGACGATGGCGACTGGAGCGAAGTGCGCGTCTGGCACAGCCCGACGGGACAGATGGGCGCACGTACCAACCCGACCTATGGCTTCATCTATTCCGATCGGGAAAGGGTGCGCGATTTCTCACCCGATCCATCGCTTGGCGAAAGCGTTCGACTGGCAAGCCGACAGGCTGACGACTCCTTGGAAGACAAGGAAGCACCCAGCCCAGCGGCGCCCAGGCTGGCGGTCGATCCGCGCGTCATGCGCTATGCCGACGCCGCGCCGTCGCAACGCACGCTGAGCGCGATCATCGCGGATGTACGGCGGTCGGCGCGGCTGAACTGACGGTCAATCCTTGTCAGCGTCGTCCGGTGTTTCGGCAGCGGGGGCACCTTCGCCGTCAGCGGCAGGCGTTTCGTACCAGGCTTCGACTTCGCCTGACAGCTTGATCGTCAGCGGGTTGCCATGGCGGTCGCGGGTTTTGCCAGCCGCAACGCGGATCCATCCTTCAGAAATGCTATATTCCTCAACGTCCTTGCGCTCGCGGCCCTTGAAGCGGATGCCGATGCCACGCTGAAGCACGTCCATGTCGAAATTAGGGCTTTTCGGATTGGTCGAAAGGCGGTCGGGCGGCGTATCGCTCATGATGTGGAAATCCCTGAAATGATGTGCCGCGCCTAGCGCCACCGCCCCATATCCGTCAACAGCGGCGGCCCGTCAGGGAAAGCGGGCCGCCGTGTCGATATAAAGACTGCTTACCGGCAGCGGCGCACGCGCACGTCGCGATCCCGCCAGCGGTCGTAGCGCCATTCGGTCCAGCAGCGCTGGCGATAGCCATAGCCGCCGCGCCAGCGCCGGTCGTCTCGCCAGCGTCGGTCATCGCGCCAGTGACGGCGGCCGTCCCAGCGTCGATCGTCCCAGCGGCGATTGTCCCAATGACCACCCCTACCTTCCCATCGATCGCCGCGATCGCCGCGCCAGCCATAGCTTTGCGCCTGCGCGGGAACCGCCGTCGCGGAAACTCCTGCGACCGCAAGGCTGAGCGCAGCGGCCAGCTTCCAGAGTGTCTTCATGCTCCTTGCTCCTTCATCGTCCGCCCTCTGGCGGAATGAAGCAAGAATGCGCGGCCGTCGCTGAACGCTCCGGGAATGAAGCCGTCAGCTATGGTTAAGCCTTTTCAGCGACTGCGGAGCGTTGATTCCACCTCGCCAATATAGTCTCGCGTAATCGGCAGCGCGTGACGATCGCGGGCATATTGGACCTGGAAATTGACCATGCCGCCATGTTCGAACACGGTCGCTGCGCCCGCCAGATAGAAAGTCCAGAGGCGATAGAATCGCTCGTCATAAAGGGCGACGATCTCGTCCCGATGCGCCAAGGTCCGCTTGTACCATTCGCGGATGGTGAGGCCGTAATGGATACGCAGCACTTCGACATCGGTGACCATCAGGCGCGTATCTTCGCTGCCCTGGATCATTTCCGACAGGGCGGGAATATATCCGCCGGGGAAAATATACTTCTGCGTAAAGGCGTCGGTGATGCCGGGGCCGCCCATCCGGCCGATCGTGTGGATCAGCATCACGCCATCGGGCGTCAGCAGATCGCGGCATTTGTTGTAGAAGGTGCGGTAATGCGCGGTCCCGACATGCTCGAACATGCCCACCGACACGATCCGATCGAACTGCCCGGTCATGTCACGATAATCGATCAGCTCGAAACGGACGTGATCGGCGACCCCCGCATCGCGCGCCCGCTGCCGGGCCACCTTCAACTGCTCTTCCGACAAGGTGATGCCAGTGACGTCGACACCGCAGGTGCGATGGAGGTACAGCGCCATCCCGCCCCAGCCGCAACCGATGTCCAGCACCTTCATGCCCGGCTTCAAGGCCAGCTTGGCGGCGATATGCGCTTTTTTATCCTCCTGCGCCTGTTCCAGGCTGATGCCAGCGTCGTTCGCTGCATCGGGGAAGTAGGCGCAGCTATATTGGCGGTCGCGATCCAGAAAGAGAGCATAGAGCGCGCCGGAGAGATCATAATGATGCGCGACGTTCGCCTTGGAGCGGGCCTTGTGATTGGCGCGCCAAAGCTTTTGTCGCACGATCTTCAAATTACGGCTGAGCGCGCCCTTCGCGTCGATCGATCGACCGCTTTCCCACGGATTATTGGCGCGGAGCATGGAGAGAAATTCCATGATGCCACCACCCTCGATTGTGACGCGTCCGTCGATCCAGGCTTCGGCAAAGCCGAGACGCGGATCCTTGACGATGTCGAAGGGGACTTTCTTGTCCGCGAAGCGAAGCGCCAATGTCGGAAAATCCGGGTCGGGCGATCCGACCGTTATGTGGCGCCCGCTCGCCAGAAAGACCGTCAGCTGGCCGCGAGTGACCAGACGCTGCAATACCCGCTCGAATAGTTTCATAATCTTACCCTGTCACCGGACAAGCGATGCGTCAAACGGCCAAAAGCTGCTCGCTGGACCCCGATTCCGACCCTGACGCACGAAGATCGCGATGTCACCGTTTTGCAACACAACCAATCAAAGTGCCTTAAAATAATCAATCGATCCTTTTCAATCGATATACGCGATCCTAGATGGCGGCTGCACGGTCACGATGCAGACCGTGCAGGTCGCGATGCAATAACGTGCGCGATGTCACAAGAGGACAGATGCAAGATTTGCATCTCACCTTTGCATCGAAACTGAATGCCGGATGAATTTTTCAGACACGGCGATAATATAAATATCGAGGACTTTATGAAGACTGTGATTTTCGCAGCGATTGCTGCTGCCACTGCTGTTGCCACCCCTGCTTTCGCTCAGGATGCTGCGCCCTTCACCGGGCCGCGCGCGGGCGTGACCATGGGTTTCGACAAGATCCAGGGTGAAAAGGGCTTCAGCTATGGCGTGACCGCAGGCTACGATATCGCGCTCGCCAACCGCGTGACTTTCGGTCCGGAAGTGTCGTTCGGCGATTCCACCACGGACGGCCAGGGCGTCGACGCCAGCCGCGACATCGCCGCTTCGGTGCGCCTCGGCTATGTCGTGACGCCGCAGGTTCTGGCGTTCGGCAAAGTCGGCTATGCCAACAGCCGTGCGGAGTTCGCGGGCGGTCACCAGTCGTTCGAGGGCGTCCGCTACGGCGGTGGCCTGGAATATTCGGTGACGCCGCGCACCTACATTTCGGCTGAATATCAGCGCACCGAATATGAAGACGGCATCGGCGGCCGCGACGCAGGCGTCGTAGGCATCGGTTTCCGCTTCTGATCGCTTCGTAGCGTGGAAGACGAGAGGGCGGCTCGAAAGGGCTGCCCTTTTTCGTTGCGTGAACGAACCGGCCGGCTAACCGTTGGAGCCGTCATGAAGATGCTGCGTTCGCCCCGCCCTTCCCCGATCGCGACGGCCCATCCCGCGCGGCGGATGCGGATCGTGGCGACGGGGATGCTGATCGTCATGGCTGCGCTGTTCGTCGCGGCACGGGCGATGAGCCATCTTCATCCCGCTATTGGCTTCGTTCAGGCTTTTGCCGAAGCGGCGATGGTCGGCGGTCTGGCCGACTGGTTCGCGGTGACAGCCCTGTTCCGCCACCCGCTCGGTCTGCCGATCCCGCATACGGCGATCATCCCGCGCAACAAGGATCGGATCGGCGACACGCTGGCGATCTTCCTGCGCGACAATTTCCTGACGCCCGCCGTCGTGGCGCGACGGATGCGGGGGATGGACGTGGCGGCGGCGGCAGGGCGCTTCCTCGCCAGCCCGTCCGGTGGAGACGGGCGCTTGCGCGAAGGCGCGTCGCGGCTGGTCGCCGACATATTGGAGGCGCTGGACCATGAACGGCTGGGCGGCATGGTCAAGGGCGCGATCGGCCAGAGGTTGCGGTCGATCAATGCCGCGCCACTGATCGGGCAGGCGATCGAGGCGGCGATGCGCGATGGGCGGCACCAGCCGGTGATGGACAGCATCGTCATCTGGGCCGACCGGACGCTGGAGGCAAACGAGCATATGATCCGCCAGATGGTGCATGACCGGGCGGGCAAGGTGCTGCGCTGGACGGGGCTGGACGAAAATCTGGCCAACGCGATCCTGAAAGGGTTGCGCAAGATGCTGGCGGACATGGCGCAAGACCCCGGTCATCCGATGCGGCTGAAAGCGGAGGAGGCGATGACCAAGCTCGCCTTCGACCTTCAGTTCGATATCGAGATGCAGGCGAAGGTGGCGAAGATCCGGGACGAGATCGTCGACAATCCCGCGATGCAGCGCTGGATCGATGGGATGTGGGAACAGGCGCGTGCCGGGCTGCTGAAGGCGGTGCGCGATCCGGGCAAGGCGATGGCCGGGCGACTGGGCGAGGCCCTGCGCGCGCTGGGCGGAACGTTGCAGGAAGAAGCGCGCCTGCGGCTGGTCATCAACCGTTTCGTCCGCCGCGCGGCTGTGGGCGCGACCGCCAGCTATGGCGATGCGATCATCCGGCTGGTCAGCGACACGGTGCGTGGATGGGATGCGGGCACGGTCACGTCACGGCTGGAAAATGCGGTCGGCCGCGAC